>ERZ1031798.114-NODE-114-length-20908-cov-4.536709_pt1 | contig 20908 bp, 16 predicted proteins | sample MGYA00517882_ERZ1031798 | MGnify/ENA primary metagenome ERZ1031798 (study PRJEB33719, sample SAMN04261244) | wastewater metagenome | biome: rural village; feature: human; material: feces | host: Homo sapiens | place: El Salvador | collected 2013-01-07 ...
CAGATTTTATTACTATTAATTTTAGATAAATCTAAACCAATGGAGTAAAAATGCAAAAATTTTGTGTATAATAACTAAAAATATTTAGAAATACATGGAACAATCGGTAATACAACTGACAGATTTTTAGAAAAGGGTAAAGCAGTATTGAAAAAGCTAAAATAATCTGCTACTATAGATTTACCAAAACAAATAACATTGTTTACTCATTAAGGAGGAGAAATTAATGAAAAAGAGATTTGTATCAGCTGCAATAGTTGCAGCAATGCTCGCAACATCGCTTACAGCATGTGGGGGTTCATCTAACGGAACAGAGTCTGGTTCAAAATCAGGCTCAGGAAAGGATACAGTAAGCATTTATGTTTATGGTAACGACCAGGAGCAGGCTATGTATCAGGAGCTTTTCGACAAGTTCGAGGAGGAGAATAACTGTACAGTAGATGCCCAGTTCAGTATTAAGGATGATTACGGTACAACAATAACAGGAATGATGACAGCAAAGAATCTTCCGGATGTATTCTACATGGGACCTGAGAATGTGAAATCTTATGTAGAGAACGGATATGTACTTGACATGAAGCCAATTCTTGAAAGTGAAGGCTTAGATACATCAGATATCTTAGCAAGTACACTTGGAGCATATGAGTACGAGGATGGACAGTATGGTCTTCCACATGACTCTTCAGTATTTGCTTATGCATACAATAAGGACTTGTTTGATGAGGCTGGTCTTGATTATCCAGACCCAGATCACCCATATACATATGATGAGTTCGTAGAAGTATGTAAGGCTCTTACAAAGGATACAGATGGTGACGGAGAGGTTGACCAGTGGGGATGTGCATTCTGGCCAAACCTGATGATTCAGCCATGGTTATATTCTAACGGAACAAGCTTCTTAACAGATGACTACAAGACAGTAAATGTTACAGACCCAGCCTTCATTGAGGCAATGGATAAGATGGTAGCTCTTACAACAGAGTACGGAGTAACACCTACAGTAGAGCAGGAAGCAGGAACTGGTGTATACCAGAGATGGATTGATGGAACAATTGGTTTCTATGCATGTGGTACATGGGATATCGCAGCATTTATGGATCCAGAGGTTGTAAACTTCAACTGGGATTTATGTGCATACCCAACACTCTCAACAGGTGAGACATATGCATGGTGTGGAACTGTTGGATACTGTGTAAGTGCTAACACAAAGAACGATGTTCTTGCTACAAAGCTTGCTTACTATATGTCAGCATCTGACGAGGCTATGAAGCTTGAGTCTGGTATTGAGGGAGGAAACTCAGTACTTATTCCTAACCTTGTATCAATGTCAGAGAATGAGTTTGCCCAGGCAATCGCTGATGGAACACTCAACTATCCAGACAACTATGAAGTATTATTTGACTACTTAAACAACCAGAATGGATATCATTCAAGATTTAATGATGAGACATATACTCCAAATGCAGAGTGGTTAAACAAATTCTTCGAGGGAATTGATACTGTAAGAGATGGTTCAAAGACAACAGAAGAGTATTGTAATGAAGTTGCAGGTGAAATGCAGGAATTACTTGACGAGGCATATGAGGATCAGTAATTAAGCTGATTAAAGGAGAATGGGAATGGGCAGAAAGTCCATTCCCATATACATACCAAAGCATGAAAGAAAAGCTGCCAGTGGCAGGCTTTCTGTATACCAAAGCATGCAATAAAAACCGCCAGTGGCAGGTTTTATGCGCAATAGGTTATGATTTAAGGCAGTTATGGAGGAAGGACTTATGAGTAAAAAGGGCTGCAATCCCCCAAAGAAAAAAATGAGCAAAGCAGCATTTCGTGAGCATTGTTATGGCTTGGCGTTCGTGGCGCCTCCATTCATTGGCTTTTTAGTGTTTATGGCATTCCCAATTGTATTTGCATTCATAGCAAGTCTTACAACATGGAACGGCATGAACAACATGATGGATCACTTTTGTGGATTTGAAAACTACATAAAGCTTTTTTCGGATGAAAAATTCTGGAAGGTTCTGGGACACACCATTATATACATGATTGGTATTCCAATCGGTATGTTCCTTGGTGTTTTTATAGCTATGGGAATGAACCGCAAGATAAGAGGAATCAAGGTTTTGAGAACCATGTATTATGTGCCTGTTATCTCATCTCTGGTAGCGGTTGCAATACTCTGGGCATTTGTATTTAACTATGACAACGGACTTATCAATGTAATCATCAAGGCGATTACAGGCAAGCAGGGACCAAACTGGTTAGGAAACGAGGCCTGGGTCAAGGTTTCAATGATTATCTTCATGACATGGAAGGGTCTTGGAACATCTATTATTTTATATCTTTCTGGACTTCAGAGTATTCCAAGAGATTACTACGAGGCCGCCAGAATTGATGGTGCAAGTGGATGGAAGCTGTTTAAAAACATTACATGGCCGCTTGTTTCACCGGTTACTTTCTACTTGTTAATCACCGGCATGATTGGTGGTTTCCAGGTATTTGTTGAAGTACTCGTTATGCTTCCTACAGGAGGTAAGAACTACTCAGCAGCAACAGTTGTATTCTACTTATACGACAAGTTCGCAGCAAACAAGTATGGATATGCTTCAGCGATGGCATTCTTATTGGCAATAATCATCTTTATCATTACCGCGATTAATTTCAAGGGACAGGATAAATGGGTGAAGACTATAGATTAAGGGGGCGGTTGAGATGGCTAAGAATAAAGATTACATAGATTATGGCGTGAAATCTAAAAAAGAAAAAAGACTCGATATAGTTATCTTTATCGTTCTTGCAATTGGAGCAGTTGCAATGGTGTTCCCGCTTGTATACATGTTGTGTGCATCATTCATGACAAAAGGACAGATTTTATCAGGACATTTCAGCCTGATACCAAATCCATTAAAGACAGGTACCTATGCAGAGGTTTTATTTGACTCTAACTTTTTAAAGGGTGTCAGAAATACAATGCTGGTTGAGATTCCAGTGCTTATTGTCGGTGGATTTACTTCATCCCTTGCTGCATTTTCTTTTAGCAAATTAAAATTCAAAGGCAAGGATGGAATTTTCCTGGGACTTCTTGCAACAATGATGATTCCCTTTGCGGTTATCATGATCCCTCAGTATGTAATGTTTACTAGATGGGGACTTACAGACAGCCTTTTACCACTTATTTTACCGGGACTTTTTGGTAATGTAGGAATGATTTTCTTCCTGAGACAGAATCTTTCAAGCATCCCATACGAGTTCGTGGAGGCTGCAAAGATTGACGGCTGTGGATATTTCAAGATGTATTATTCAATCTTCCTTCCACTTATGAAGGGAGCACTGATGACACAGATTATCCTCTGGTTCATGGGAATCTGGAATGATTACCTTGCACCAACTATTTTTGTGGCAAATGATGAGTGGCAGACCTTGCAGGTTGTAATCAGACAGTTTAACTCACAGTATGCTGTAAACAGTAACTATCCACTTATTATGACAGCGTCTGTAATGGCATTAATCCCTACATTACTGCTGTTCTTCTTCTTCCAGAGATACATCATTGAGTCAATGGCTATCTCAGGTGTAAAGGGCTAAGATGGAAAATTATTTCAGGCTTAACGAATATAAGGTAAAAGAATATGGAAATGCCGGCTCTCACGACCCTTCAATGATGTGGGATCCGGTTACAGGAAAGTATTACTCATATTGTACAGATGTATATGGTTCTCCTCTTGGTCTCGAGGATAAAATCGGTATTCCTGTCAGAAGCTCCAAGGATTTGGTGCATTTCAAGTATGAGGGTACTGTACTTTCTGATTCTGCAATAGCAGAGGCGAGGGACAATGGGGATTTCCCGGAGACGGCGAATTTCTGGGCCCCCTTTACAGAGTATGTAAAGGGTGAGTACAGGATGTATTATTCTGCCACAAAAGCCTTTGGCAGCTCGGAGTCAAGAATCTGGCTTGCCTGTGCCGAAAATCCTCTGGGACCTTTTGAAAACAGAGGTGTGGTGGTGGATACCTGGGGCACGGATGACAGCTGTCCAAACGGCATAGATCCTCACATCATATGGGAGGATGAAAAAGCATATCTTGTATATGGCTCATTCTTTGGAGGCATTTATATCAAGGAGCTTAATCCTGATACCGGACTTTCTCTTGATGGCAATCCGCATTCTTTAGGAAAGTGTATATCAAAGAAGAGCAATCCGCCTGTCATTGACGGACCGGAAGGGGCTTCTGTCATATATGTAAAGGAGACAGGATATTACTATTTGTTTCAGTCCTACGGATGGCTTGGCAATGATTACGATATAAGAGTGGGCAGAAGCAGATGTGTGACAGGTCCATATGTGGATATGGATGGATTTGATTTAAGGGAGAAGGCTTTAGGTCAGAAAATAGCAAACAGTTATAGATTTGATGGTGAAAATCCAGGACATGGAAATGCAGATGCCGGCTGGGAATTTGATGGATTCAGAGGACCGGGACATGGTGTGCCATTTTATGACCCTGTGAGCACAAATTATTTTTTCGTGCATCATATCAGGGATGGGGCAAAATGCAATGAGTATGTTGAGGATATGGAGGGTAGAATAAGCTATAGCAGACATTATATGATGGTCAGACCTATGTTTTTTATAGATGGCTGGCCGGTGCTTGGACCGGAGAATTATGCGGGGGAAGAGTTCGGAGATGTAGATTCTGCGGATATTTCAGGCACTTGGGAATATATTTTACTGGATGATAATGACAATTGTTTAAAAAAATCTAAAATAGTTGTCATAAAAGACTTTCAAGATTTGCCAGGAAAGTATAAAATATATAGGTGCAGTGATTATGAGAACGGCGGTGAGACACTGGCTGTCACAGGCTATACAGATGATAAGGTCTGCTATTGGATGAAAAAGAAATAATTGGAAGTAGGATGAAATACGATGATTCATATTAAAAAACTTGATGATGGAGTGCCGGTATTCAAGGCACTGGGTTCTGAAATACGAATAAATATAATCAAGCTTCTTCTCGAGAACAAGGAGATGAGCATGAATGAGATTGCAAAGGCTTTGGGTGTTACAAATGGAGCCTTGACCAGTCATGTCAGAATGCTTGAGGAGACAGGAATCATTGTTGTCCTATCAGAGAGAAATGTCCATGGCAACAAAAAGATGTGCCGACTGAAAGAGACACAGATTATGTTTGATATCAGTGGTGATGAGAACAGCGGAAATGAGCTGATTTATGACACTGATGTGAGAATAGGACATTATGCTGATTATGAGATTTTTCCGACCTGCGGTATAGCTACTTCCAACAATCTGATAGGAGAGGTTGACGACCCTAGGTATTTTGCACATCAGGACAGAATAGATGCGGGAATATTGTGGTTTGGACGAGGATATGTGGAGTATATTATTCCAAACCTCCTGCCGGATGCTACAAAGATTGATAAGATTACAATCTCCTTTGAAATCAGCTCTGAGGCACCGGGAGTAAATAATGACTGGCCATCGGATATATCTTTTGTATTAAATGATGTATATCTGGGAACATGGACCAGTGCAGGTGACTTTGGAGATGTGAGAGGTATATTCACTCCTGACTGGTGGCCGGTGAACTGGAACCAGTACGGACTTCTGAAGGTGCTGACCATTGACAAAAAGGGATGTTTTATAGATGGACTTAAAATATCGGATGTCAATATTGACCAGTTTAAGCTGACCTATAAGAGCGTTATCAGATTTAAGTTTCAGATAATGGATGATGCCAGAAATATTGGCGGAATGACTTTGTTTGGAAGTGGGTATGGTAACTATAATCAGGATATTAAGGTGCATATTACTTATAGTCCGATGTAAAATGTTGAATATTTTGGAGACCACAAGGCTTGTTTGTGGTCTCATTTTTTATGCTCATTTTGCTGTTAGGGGATGTGGAGGTTTTGAATGTCATGCTGCACAATATATATGCTCATATTTGTTCCGGGTTTCGGGCATAAGATTTTCTAAATGCCCTGATGAATGTGTGGCTTAGGGACGCAACCGCTCAACATTCGCCGTCCATGGCTCAGGTTTCGCTCTCGGCAACGTCCTGTTGCCGAGCTGCTGGGATGGAACAGGGCATTAAGAAAATCTAATACCCTACACAGTCACAAATATGAGCATATATATTGTGCGGCATGACACCCGAAATGCTTCACATAGCCGAACGGAAAATGAGAATAAAAGTTTTAGGAGATTGTCGGGTGGAACTAATTTGTTAGTTGGTGATTATGAGAATGTTAATTATAAAGATTTTAGGTACATAAATAATTAAATATATGAGTTTTTACATACCAAAGTATGCAAGAAAAGCTGCCAGTGGCAGGTTTTCTGTATTGACTTATTATTTACAATTTATTAAAATAATATAGAAATATCTAAACAATGATGTGCAAGGATATCTACATTTTGTATCGAGTAAGAGCCGCAATTAATGCTCGTATTTGATACACAACCAAGATAGACACAAGCAAACAGGAATGGGGTTAATATGAAAAAAGGAGCAAAAATAGGTATTGCAGTTGGTGTCGCAGCTCTTGCTGTGGCTGGGGGCACTTTTGGTGCTGTTGCAGGCGGAGTCTTTGAGAAGGCTCCAGAATATAATTTTACAGTTGACTATGATGGCATAGCTACTGCGGAGACGATTAAGGATGTGGCTGTCCATGACCCATCCATTATCAAGGAGGATGGTACATATTATATTTTCGGTTCCCACATGGCGGCGGCAAGCAGCACGGACTTAACCAACTGGACTTTGATTGGTAATGGTTATTCTGGTAAAAACAAGGTTTTTACGGATTTAAAAAATTATGATTCCGGTGAGTTTGATTACGCTGGTAATAAGGCGAGCCTTAATCCTACAGATGATGGTGAGCCTCATGTGTGGGCTCCGGATGTGATTTACAATGAGGCGCAGGGGCTTTATTACATGTACTACTGCACTTCTTCAAATTGGAATACTTCTGATATTGTATATGCTACTTCAGAGAATGTGGATGGACCATATGAATGGAAGGGCACACTTATTTATTCTGGTTTTACGGTTAACACAATAGAAGCTACAAATGTGCTGGACTATGTGGATGAGGAGACTGCTATTGACGAGTACACCCAAAAGGCTGGATATGAGTATAACTATAAGGAATATCCAAATGCCATTGACCCAACTGTATTTTATGATGCGGATGGAAAAATGTGGATGGTGTATGGCTCATGGTCGGGTGGTATTTTCCTCTTAGAGATTGACGAGAGCACAGGTGAAGTCATTCATCCGGAGGCTGATCCGGATAATAACGTGGATCCATACTTTGGTAAGAGGCTGTTAGGCGGTGGGCATACATCTATCGAGGCTCCTTACATCCTGTATGACGAGGATGCCGGATATTATTACCTATATGTGGCTTATGGCGAGCTTACCAGAGATGGAGGCTACCAGATAAGAGTATTCAGGTCGGAGACTGTAGATGGCGATTACGTGGACATGAATGGTGCCCACCCTGATATTGGAGATGCCAATGCCTTTTACGGATTAAAGCTGTCTGGCAACTATTATCTGCCAAGCCTTGAGATGGGCTATAAGGCAACCGGTCACTGTTCTGCCATGATTGATGATGATGGCAAGAGATACATCTGCTATCACACCAGATTTGATATGCAGTCGGAGACCCATACGCCTAGAGTCAAGCAGTACTTTATAAATGAAGAGGGCTGGCCTTGTATGCTGCCATATGCTGCAAATGGCGAGACCATATCTGATACAGGATATGAAGAGGAAAGTCTCGTGGGCAGATACTATGTGGTAAATCAGGGGACAGGAATCGACAGCGAGGTCGCTGAGCCATTTATTCTCTACCTAAATGAAGACGGAAGCATTGTTGGTGAGAATATAGAGGGAAGCTGGAATGTGGCTGACAATAGCTGCTATGTACATATAACATATGATGACAAGGAGTACAGCGGTGTATTCTGCCAGATGCAGGATGAGGCTGGTACAGATGTCATGACTTTTACAGCGGTCGGCAGCAATGAGAGCATCTGGGGTGTTAAATACTAGAGATTTTCAGTACCAAAGTATGCAGTAAAAACTGCCGTACATTAAGAGAAACTGACGGTGGCAGGTTCGGCGGTTAATATTTAAGCTTACATGATACTTAAGAGCAGGATTAACAAAGTAATGTGAACATAAAAAATAGAATCAAAGCATAGGAGATTAAGAATGGATAAGACAGTGAAATATAACGAACCATGGATTTTGCAGCGAGCAGATCCATATGTATACAAGCACACAGACGGAACCTATTACTTTACAGCCTCTGTGCCAGCCTATGACACAGTTGTGCTCAGAAGCTCAAAGACGCTGGCAGGACTTGCGGAGGCAGAGGAAAAGGTATTGTGGCGCAAGCATGAGTCGGGACCTATGAGTAAACACATCTGGGCACCGGAAATACATTATCTTTTTGGAAAATGGTATATCTATTTCGCAGGCGGCGAGATAGACGACGAGTGGGAAATCAGACCCTATGTCCTTGAGTGTCAGGGTGATGACCCTATGCAGGACGAGTGGGTTGAAAAAGGCAAAATGGTGAGGGCTGAGGGGGATGAGTTCTCTTTCGAAGCATTTTCCCTGGATGCCACAGTTTTTGAAAACAAGGGCAGGTGGTATTACATCTGGGCTGAAAAGGTAGGAGTAGGCAAGCAGATTTCAAACCTCTATATAGCTGAGATGAAAAACGGATACACCTTAAAGACTATTCAGGTGCTCCTCACAACACCGGATTATGACTGGGAGAGACACGGCTTCTGGGTAAATGAAGGCCCGGGAATCATAAAGCATAACGGTAAAATATTTATGACCTATTCAGCCAGCGAGACCGGCATCCAGTACTGCGTGGGCATGCTCACAGCGGATGAGGATGCAGATTTGCTTGACCCAAGGTCATGGACAAAGGAGAGATATCCAGTCCTTGCCACAAATGAGGAAAAAGGCATATATGGACCAGGGCACAATTCCTTTACCAAGGATGAAGAGGGCAATGATATCATTGTGTATCATGCCAGAACAGAGGCAGAGATTGTGGGCAATCCTCTTTACAATCCAAACCGTCACGCAATGCTTATGAAGGTTAAGTGGAGTGAGGACGGCAGACCAGTATTTGACTATGAATAGGGTCTGTAAAAAATGCCTCATGCGTGAGATGGCAGAGGCGGATGCCTTGATGATAGAAAAATATAAGGCTGCGATTAAGTCAGAGGACAGGGTGTGTGAGGAAGAATACGAGCACAGGCTGTCTGTATGCAAGGAGTGCGAGAGACTTAATGCAGGAACCTGTGCAGCCTGCGGATGTTATGTGGAGCTTAGGGCGTTAAGCCCAGCTAGCAGATGTCCGTATCACAATTGGTAGTATAGATTAAAAATGTAGATATTGGCACACAGCTTACCAGCATGGTGTCAGGCCTGCGCTGCCCTGTATCTTGAAAAGCCACAGCTGGCAGGCTGGGATGATTTGAGATAAGTGAAAGACAAAAGTATATAATATATGACGCATAAGCGGGAAAGGTAGAAAACATGGCAAAATTAGTAATTAACGATGGAAAAGAATTAGACACAATAGCTCCTGAGATATATGGACATTTCTCAGAGCATCTGGGCAGATGCATATACGAGGGACTCTATGTAGGAGAAAACTCAGACATTCCAAATGTAAACGGAATGAGGACAGACGTAGTAGAAGCCTTAAAGGAGATTGACATTCCTGTGCTCAGATGGCCGGGAGGCTGCTTCGCAGATGAATATCACTGGAAGGATGGAATCGGTGACAAGTCAAAGCGTAAAAAGATGATAAACACCCACTGGGGCGGAGTTGTGGAGGACAACAGCTTCGGAACCCATGAGTTTATGGAGCTTTGCAGACAGCTTGGATGTAAGACCTATATCAATGGCAATCTGGGAAGCGGCACAGTGCAGGAGATGTCAGAGTGGGTTGAATATATGACCTTTAAGGGTGTATCACCTATGGCAGACCTGCGTAAGGAAAATGGACATGAGGAGCCTTGGAAAGTTGATTATTTCGGAGTGGGAAACGAAAACTGGGGCTGCGGAGGCAACATGACACCAGAATTTTATGCCAATATGTACCGCCGTTATCAGACCTATGTGAGAAATTATGACCCGGAGAAAGCAATTGCAAAGGTATGCTGTGGTGCAAACGTAGACGATTACCACTGGACAGAAGGCGTGATGAAGACCTGTTTTGATCATACACCGGAGCAGTTCCATGGATTTATGGACTATATTTCACTGCATTATTATGTACATCCGGAAGGCTGGGAGATAAAGGGAAGTGCAACAGACTTTGATGATGCAGTATGGTATAAGACCCTGGGCAAAGCCCTTGTGATGGACGAATTGATAGAGAGACACAGCGCAATAATCGACCAGTATGACCCAGAGAAAAAGATAGGCTTGTCAGTAGATGAGTGGGGAACCTGGTTCACCTGTGAGCCGGGAACAAATCCGGGATTTTTGTATCAGCAGAACACAGTCCGTGACGCTCTTGTAGCAGGAATAACCTTAAATATCTTCAATAAACACTGTGACAGAGTAAGGATGGCATGTCTTGCCCAGATGGTAAACGTGCTCCAGTCGGTAATTCTCACAGAGGGCGAGAAGATGATAAAGACACCAACCTACCATGTATTCCATATGTATCGTCATCATCAGGGAGCCAAGCTCTTAGAAAGTACTCTGAACGGCGTTCAATCAGTAGGAACAGAGGAGTGGAGCGTACCAGAAATAACAGAATCAGTATCTAAAAAGGACGGCATAATTACAATCACACTCAATAATCTGTCAGCAACAGATGACAAAGAACTGGATATACAGCTAACAGAAAAGAATGATTATAAAATTGTAGAAGCAAATGTTGTCACAAATGACGATATGCACGCCCATAACACCTTTGAGGCACCAGAGACTGTGAAAGAAGTGGAGTTTACAGCATACAAAACAAACGGAAACACAGTGACTGTTAAGCTTCCTAAATGCAGTGTAGTGGAATTAAGAATAAAATAGGGAGAATTTCCCACATGGAGTTTTTGTTAATCTCTTGATATATACAGTGTATTTTATTCTGCAAAACAACTGTATATCATACGATTATCGAAGGTTCTGAAGTGGGAAGTATGTGTTATTAAAATTTTAAAACGTAGAGTAAGAGGATTGGGGGATGCGCGGACACTGGTTCAGATTTGTGACTGCGAAGGATATTAGATTTTCTTAATGTTCTGTTTGTACTTAGCAACTCTGCAACAGGACGTTGCAGAGAGCGAAACCTGAGCCATGGATGGCGAATGTTGAGTGATTGCGTCAATTTGAGAACAACTATATCAGAACATTTAGAAAATCTTATATTCGTAGCTCGGAACAAATCTGAACCAGTGTCCGCACATTCCCCAATCCTCTTTTCATAACCTAAAAAATGAGGAGGAATTATATGCTGTCCCAAAAGCTTAAACCCATAGATTTAAAGACAATCAAAGTCCACGACCCCTTCTGGGGCAAATACACCACCCTGGTCACCAAAGAAATTATCCCCTATCAGTGGAAAGCCCTGAACGACGACGTGGAGGACGCCGAGCCCAGCCATTGCATATCCAACTTTGAAATTGCAGCAGGACTCAAAAACGGCGAGTTCCAAGGCTGGGTATTTCAGGACACAGACCTTGCCAAATGGCTTGAGGCAGTGGCATATTCCCTGTCCTATGAGCCAAATCCAGACCTTGAGAAGCGAGCAGACAAAGCAATTGATTTAATCGGAAAGGCACAGGAGGAGAACGGATACTTAAACACACATTTTTCCATCCTTTATCCGGGACAGCAGTTCTGCAATCTAAAGGAAGGCCATGAGCTATATACATCAGGTCACATGATAGAGGCGGCAGTGGCATATTATAAGGTGACTGGCAAGGATAAGTTCCTCAATATAGTGAGGAAAAACGCAGACCTGATATGTCAGGTTTTTAACACAGAAAGGTATAAGAACGCCATTCCGGGACATGAGGAAATTGAGCTTGCCCTTATGAAGCTCTATGATGTGACAGGAGATAAAAAATACGCTGATATGGCAAAAGCTTTTGTGGACAGGCGGGGAACGAGACCGAACTACTTGTCAGAGGAGAGCAAAAAAGACTGGTTTATAGATGTATGGCATGACCCTAATCCATATGTGGAAGCCTATGGACAGTCCCATATGCCGGTCAGGGAGCAAAAGACTGCTGAGGGACATGCAGTAAGGGCTGTATATCTCTACAGTGCCATGGCAGATCTGGCATATGAGTATGATGATAAGAATCTGCTTGAGGCTTGTAATAACCTCTATCAGAACATCATAAACAAACGCATGTACATAACCGGTGGAATCGGAAGCTCCGGCATGATGGAGAGATTTACCACAGATTATGATTTGCCAAATGACAGCAATTATTCTGAGAGCTGCGCCTCTATTGGACTTGCAATGTTCTGCAGGAGAATGACGCAGATTACAGGGGATGCTTCATATTTAGATACCATGGAGCTTGCACTGGTTAACACTGTTCTTGCAGGAATAGCCATGGACGGCAAGAGCTTTTTCTATGTAAATCCGCTTGAGGTGTGGCCAGACAACTGTATGGAGGCTACCTCTATGGCGCATGTGAAAGCCCACAGACAGAAGTGGTTTGGCTGTGCCTGCTGTCCACCTAATATAGCAAGGACTCTGGCATCACTGGGAGAATATATCTGTATGACAGATGATGAGGGATTTTTCCTGAATCTCCATGCTGGAACTGAGTTCTGCTGTGACATGAAATCTGGCAGGGTGGCAGTCAGAGTCGAGACAGAGTTTCCGTGGAAGGGGCAGACAAGAATTAATATAGATGCGATTCCTTATACAGATGTAATTCCTGAAAATTGTAAAACAAGACCAGAGAAAACTGTCACAATGCAGGGGAGAAGCCAGACAGCATCAGAAAAGCCTGCCATGGAAAATATACAGGCAAAGGGGCAGGAGTTATCTGCCCATGATAACAATGAGAGCTGCATGGCAACAGGAAAAGTCAGAATCAGGATTCCTTCATATGCTAAAAATCTGTGCGTCACAATGAACGGACAAAAAGTAACAGCAGTAATCAAAAAAGGATACCTGATAATCGAGGATAAATTTTCCAAAGATGTCATTGACATATCATTTGACATGCCTGCACAGGTTGTATACGCCAACCCAAATGTAAGGGCAGACGTAGGCAAGGTGGCTGTAGTAAAAGGACCGATAGTCTATTGCCTTGAGGAGACTGACAATGGTTCAAATCTGTCAAACCTGTACCTTGATGTGGCTGAGCCCTTGGCAGAAGAGTACCGGGAGAATATTTTAGGAGGAGTTACTATAATAAAAGCAAAGGGCAGGAGGGTTGAGACAGCTGCCTGGAGCGATGGCAGGCTGTATGCACCAAGACCTGTGAGCTTTAAAGAGACAGAGCTTACCTTTGTGCCATACTGTAATTGGGGAAATAGAGGCTATGGCGAGATGAGTGTGTGGGTTAGAAGCATATAATTAATATGCAAATAAAATATTGAAAAAAATCCTTCTATAGCTTACTATGTATGGGTGCAGGCTGGTCTGTTCATGACTTTTTGCCTGACATAAGAAAAAAGCTGCACAGGATGCAGCAGAAGGAGTACATTATGAAAAACAAATTTGGTATCAAAGAAGTTGTTGCAACTGGTATCGGAACAGCATTGTTCATCGTGCTGACAAACGTACAGATTCCACTTGGAATCATTCCGAACACATCTTTACAGCCAAGAGCTGCATTATTAGCATTTTTTGCTTCAGTATTTGGACCTGTAGTAGGTGGTATCATGGGACTTGCAGGACATGCAATCGGTGATGCGATATTTTATGGAAGTGTATGGTGGAGCTGGGTATTCCCAGATGCAGTATTTGGAATCGTAATCGGTCTTTTTGCAAAGCAGTTTGCAGTAAAAGAGGGTGGCTTTGATAAAAAGCAGATTGTTAAGTTTAACATTGTTCAGGTTGTTGGAAATCTTGCAGCATGGGTACTTGTAGCCCCAGTGCTTGATATCTTAATTTACGCTGAGCCTGTAAAAAAGGTATTTGTTCAGGGTGCAGCAGCCTTCGTTGCAAATATTATTGCCGTTGGTGTATTAGGAACTATTTTAACAGCAGCATATTCTAAGATTGGAGCAAAATCATCCAGTCTCACAAAGGAAGATTAAGATTTTATGGAAGCAGTTATCGAATTTAAAGATTATTCCTTTAAATATCGATCACAGGTAGAGCCAACTCTTCAGGATATAAATCTCTCGATTTATCCTGGAGAGAAGGTCTTGATTGTGGGACCATCCGGTTCGGGTAAGTCAACACTTGCCCATTGTATCAACGGGCTGGTTCCATTTTCATTTACCGGTGAGAGCACAGGAAGCTTAAAAATTAAGGGGCAGGATCCAAAAGAGCTTGGTATTTTTGGATTGTCCAAATTAGTAGGAACGGTATTGCAGGATACTGATGGTCAGTTTATCGGACTTACAGTGGCAGAGGATATTGCATTTTCTATGGAAAATGACTGTATCAGCCAGCAGGAAATGTTTGACCGCGTTGACAAGGTGGCAGAAACTGTAGATTTGACAGACTTTCTTGACCATGCCCCAAATGCCCTGTCGGGAGGCCAGAAGCAGCGTGTTTCAATGGCTGGCGTGATTGTAGATGATGTGGATATTCTGCTCTTTGATGAGCCACTGGCAAACCTTGACCCTGCAACAGGAAAACGTGCAATTGATTTGATTGACCGTATTCATAAAGAGAAAAAGACAACTATTCTCATTATTGAGCATCGTCTGGAGGATGTACTCTATCGTGATGTGGATCGTATTATTGTAGTTGGAGACGGAAGAATTGTGGCTGATGTCAGACCTGCTGAGCTTTTGGCAGGAGAGATATTAAAGGAGCAGGGAATCCGTGAACCACTTTATATTACAGCTTTAAAATATGCAGGATGCCAGATAAATGAGGCAGATTTACCTCAGCATATCGAGACAATGAATTTATCACCATACAGGAAAAACGTCCAGAACTGGTATGGTAAGGTTAAACTAACTAAGAAGATACAGGACAGGGAGCCAGCTCTTGAGATAAAGGATTTAAGCTTTGCTTATACTCCGGGGCAGCCTGTTCTTTCGCATATAGACTTCTCTATAGCAAAGGGAGAAATGGTAGCACTGGTTGGAAAAAATGGTGCAGGAAAATCCACACTTGCCAGCTTGATTTGTGGCTTTATGGAGCTGGATGAGGGCAGTATATATCTAAATGGTGAGGATTTAAGCGGATATTCTATCAAGGAACGGGGAGAAAAAATCGGACTGGTAATGCAGAGCCCTAACCAGATGATTTCAAAACCTATGATTTTTGACGAGACAGCCCTGGGACTCAGGGTGAGAGGTGTACCGGAGGAAGAGGTAAAGGAAAGAGTATATGAGACTCTTAAAATCTGCGGCCTCTATCCATTCAGAAACTGGCCTGTATCGGCATTGAGCTTTGGTCAGAAGAAGCGTGTTACCATCGCTTCCATCCTTGTGATGAATCCTGAGGTGTTAATCCTTGATGAGCCTACAGCAGGACAGGATTTCAGACACTATACAGAGATTATGGAATTTTTGCGTAAAATCCATGAGGAGCTTGGAATCACCATCATAATGATTACCCACGACATGCACCTGATGCTGGAGTATACAGACAGGGCAATCGTGATTGCCGATGGAAAAATGCTTGCGGATGATACCCCGGCCCATATCCTCACAGATGAGGGAATTTCAGAAAGAGCCTACCTCAAGAAGACATCGCTCTATGATCTGGCACTAAAATGCGGTATTGAGGAGCCATCTGCCTTTGTAGAGTGCTTTATCCAGTACGAAAGAGAGGTGGGAAGAGATGTCTAGGCTATTGACTTATGACCCAAAGGACACATGGATTCACCGCTTAAGCGGCCTGACCAAGCTGGTATTTTTCTTAGTCTGGTCCATTGTCAGCATGATTACTTACGACACCAGAGTCTTACTTTTTATGCTGATAAGCAGTCTGATAATCTTTCGGGTGTCAAAAATTGAGTGGAAGCAGATATCCACAGTGTTTAATTTTATCCTGTTTTTTCTCTGCCTGAACCTGATTGCCGTATTTCTTTTTTCACCTTATGAGGGTGTTAAAATATACGGAACCCAGCAGGATTTATGGCATATTGCAGGAAATTACACAATCACCAAAGAGCAGCTATTTTATGAGTTTAACATCATGATTAAGTACTTTACCGTAATTCCGGCAGTGCTTATGTTTATTCTGACCACAAATCCAAGTGAGTTTGCGGCATCCATGAATAGGATTGGAATGAGCTACAAAATCAGCTATTCCATAGCTATAGCCCTAAGATACATACCTGATGTACAGGCAGACTTTACCAAGATTAAGCATGCCCAGGAGGCAAGAGGTATAGAGATGAGCTCCAAGGCGGGGCTTATAGACCGGATTAAAAATGTGTCGTCCATCCTCTTTCCACTAATTTTCACCAGCATGGACAGAATTGATGTGGTGAGCAATGCCATGGAGCTGCGAGGCTTTGGAAAAAATAAAAAGAGGACATGGTATTCTGGTAAGAAACTGTCCTCTAAGGATATAACAGTGATCGTAGTAGTACTGATATTTGCTGCAGCCAGCCTTATGATTACCTTTGCTGATGGCAGCAGATTTTACAATCCATTTAAATGATGACTCTTACGATAAAGAGTTTGTCTGTAACAGAAAACTGGCAGTTGCCGCCGAGACGATTGGCTGTGAGCTTGATACTTCTTGTACCGAGCCCATGGCCTTTTTCTATGGCTATAGGCATGCCGTTTTCAAGCTTGGGAGCTGTGGCATAGGGATTCTCAACTGATATGAGGAGCTTGCCATTTTTTAAGCTGACAGACAGGTTGATGAAACGCTTATTTTTCTCCAGACCTGTCACTGCATGGATTGCGTTTTCCAGAGCATTCTGCAGGATGGAGGTCATGTCAATATCTGATATATTAAGCTTTGAGGGCACAGTTATGGTGTAGTTTAAGGCTATGCCTTCAGTCTCAAGCTTATCATGGTTGGACAGGAGAATGATGTTTATGATTTCATTTGCGCAATACCTGTCCGTGACAGTCTTCTCCGTGGTGTTCACAAGCCCGTGTATATACTCTAAAGCCTTGTCAGACTCACCATTTTCAATAAATGCAGCAATATTGTTGAGAAAATGTCTCATATCGTGGCGCAGGAGAGATACATTTTTTTCGTTTCGCTTCATACTCTCCATTTCCCTGGCATACTGCACCTGCTTAAGCTGCATGAAATAATTCTGTGTGGCTATTTGCTGCTGTCTCTCATACTGGCGGCAGTAGATAACGCAGAAAATCAGATAGCACAAACTCTACAACCAGATGGTTCCCTGCATAGAGGAGCTTGGTGTACACAGTTGTGGCATAGTCGAATATATAGTAGAAGAAAGGCATGATACAAAAAGGAATAAGCTCAGCATCAGCCTTGTTTAATACCTCAGAGAGCGCAGCGGCGGCAAACTTCCAGACGATTAAATATGTGATGATAATGCCCAGAATGTAGGTCAGGTTTACAATCCAGTCATCACAGGAATACATTTCCGGAATGATTGACAGCCAGTTGCATATCTGACAGCACAGATATGCTGTAGTCACACATAAGAGTGATTTCAGAAAGCTCCTTTTGAATACTAAAATAAGCAGCAGCAGGAGGGGCAGATGGGTGAGCAGCGGATAGGCATTGCGCACATGTATAGTGTCCGTATGGCACATAAGCAGAAGGTGAAGCAGTAAATCTGAAATACAGAATATATTGAGAATGAGCAGATTTTTCCTGCTGTTTTTTATTCCAATAATGGAGGTTGTCACGAAGACACCAAAGTAGAGTGTCATAACATATCTGATTATCTCGGTAACGAAATTAAGCATTTATACTGTCTCCCATATCTCTATTCGCTGAACATGTATGTAAAATAAGTATCCTGAAGCATTTTCCCCAAGCCCCTTGCAATAGACAGCTTGACACCGGTCTTGGTAATAATCTCATTGTTGTTAAAATGGTCGATTGCCGGCATATATACAATATAGCTGCGGTGGCATTTGAAAAAGCCCTTATCAATAGTGAGCTGTTTCTCATAAAAGGACAGGGTGCTGGCAGTTTCCAGCCTGCTTCCATCATTGAGGGCTATAATCACTTTTTTATTCTGGGCTTCCAGATATTCAATATTGTGCAGATACACATTCTGGTAGCCGGAAATGGTATGGAGGGTAATCGAGTCCATAGGCCTGTTAGCCTCATTAAGACACTTGTTTAAGAGGGCAAAAAGCCTGGCTTCATTTACAGGCTTAAGCAGATAGCCGGCTGCCTCCACATCATAGGATTCAATGGCAAACTCAGGTGAGGATGTCAGAAAAATGATTTTGGAGGTGGTATTTTTACCGCGTATCTCCTTTGCTGCATCCATACCATTTATAAAGGGCATCATGATGTCCAAAAGGATTACATCAGGACTGTTTTTGCCACAGTACTCAATCAGTTTGTCTACATTGCTCATTGCTTTAATAGAAACCGGCGCAGATATTTCATTTGACCAGATATTTACTAATTCATTGGTCTCCCTGAGACATGTATCATCATCATCGCAGATTATTATTTCAAACATAGCTGTTTCCTTTGTATTTTATAGTTATTATTTCGTGATTTTATCACTTAGTCACTTCAACCTTCGTCAATCCTGCAGGTATGTTGATTCACCTGTATTCATTATATCTCACATTTGATATATGGAAAAGTAACTTGTTCAGCAATTCACACCCCAAAAACTACAATTCACACCAAAGTACCTTTTTTTGAAACTAAATACTGTATAATAAGTACCATATTAAACAACATATTGATGACGACATGAAGGAAGGGAGAAAATTTATGAAGAAAAAATTATTAGCAGCTTTAATCGCAGGAACAATGGTATTTAGCATGACAGCATGTGGAGGCTCAACTGATACTGGAAATACATCAGATACAGTAGAAACTGATGATACAGATGATGTGGATACTACGGATGATGCTGACACTACAGATGATTCAGCAAGCGTAGGCGATGCAAAGGACGCTATTGAGAGCGATACAGAGGAAAGCGGAGATTTCACATTGCTTGATGTGACAGCAGACCTTGTAGACGCAGCAATTTATGCAGTGGATGACAGCAACACAGAGTATGTAATCACACTTTTTAGGGATTATGATGGATACAGCTACATCTCATTAATGAGTGTACAGGAAGATGGAACAGGCGATGTGCTCTGTGGACCATATGATGATTCAAACGTAACAAATGTTACAGATGAGGACAATGTAGACTGGACAGAGATTACTACAACAGATGTATACACAGGAGACGATTTTACAGCTGTTTTCGTAGAGGGTGATGATGGTTCTGTAGCTGTTGCAAATGCAGATTTATCGGTTGTTATGGATGGACAGTACCTGACTGAGGACGAGGCTATAGATTATATGGGAGCTGCGGCTACATATATTCAGTAAGTATTTTTTAAAGCCAGAGATTGGGGGACTGACCTCTGGCTTTTTTTGATACCAAAGTATGCAATAAAAGCTGCCAGTGGCAGGTTTTATGTATGTCAGAAGGCTTATTGCAATTCACACCACCAAAAGAACAATTCACACCAAAGTACTAATTTGAAGTATTAAATCCTGTATAATTATGCTTATAAAATACATTATCATAACGGAAATAAAGCGAGGAGGATATAGTATGAAAAGAGCTAAGAGATTATTAGCAATTATGCTGGCTGCCATGATGGTTAGTTCTACTATTGATTATAGTGGAATGGTGGTGGTCAATGCGGAAGAGAACGATGTAGTGACAGAGACAGCTGCAGAGACTGAGGCGGTTGCAAGTACCGAAGCAGATACCGAAATAGTTGCAGAGACTGAGAAAGCTACAGATACTGCAATGGCTACAGGGTCTGGGACAGGTACAGGGGCAGTTAATGAAAATGAAGCTGGTATAGAGAAACAAAATGCTGCGGAGTCACAAGCAGTAAGTATGCAGAGCGGAGTTGATACATCAAATGCTGCATCGGAAGTTCTGGCAGAACTGCCTGACAATGACACCTTATATGAGGGGTATGTGCAGAATGTATTATATGGAAATGGGATTGAGACATATGGTTCATGTGCGGGGGATAATCTGACAGGACAAAACAAAGAATTGTATGATGATATTAAAGCAAGAATAAAAAATGTGGCTGCTAATGGCGGTACTACATCCTTTTCCTGCTTTGATACGTATGGTGTAAAATATAAGTGGAAAGGAATTAATTATGAAGACGCAAGAAAAAACAGGGATAAAGAATTGGAAAAAGTTGTAAGTGCTTTATTACTGGATTGCCCTTATGAAATGTATTGGTATGATACAGATAAAGGTTATAGTGCCTATGGTCAAGGCGGTGGTATTTGGATAGAAATGCCTTATATAAGTTTTGCAGTTAATAGTAAATATTGTAATGATTCTAATGATGAATATGAGGTTGACTCAGAAAAGGCAACAGCAGCAACAAATGCAGTAGCTAATGCCCAGACAATCGTAAATAAATATAAAGGTCAGACACCTTACAATCGACTGAAAGGCTATGCTGATGAGATTTGTAAGTGGGTGTCTTATGATGAGGATGCAGAAACAAAATATGGTGATATGAACCAGATGATAAATGTCTTTGATGGCAATACAGCTACA
>ERZ1031798.116-NODE-116-length-20835-cov-6.445765_pt1 | contig 20835 bp, 15 predicted proteins | sample MGYA00517882_ERZ1031798 | MGnify/ENA primary metagenome ERZ1031798 (study PRJEB33719, sample SAMN04261244) | wastewater metagenome | biome: rural village; feature: human; material: feces | host: Homo sapiens | place: El Salvador | collected 2013-01-07 ...
CCGAGATCTACACTCTTTCCCTACACGACGCTCTTCCGATCTGTATGGTTGTGTGCTTCTTAGCCTTCATTATGTTGTTGAGTGCTGAGGGCGAGAGCTTGTAGCTCGAGCGGCAATACCTGCTGATGATGTTGAGTATGTCGGACTTCTGTGCGTTGGTTATCTTGCCCAGCAGCAGTATGTTGTACTTCATTTCGGGCTGTTTCACTTCCTCTGTCTTCGGCTCTTCAGGCTTCTGTTCCTCCTTCTTCTCTTCCTTTTCGGGCTTAGGTGTTGTGGGAGTAGCAGGCTTGTTTTCGGTATGTTGCTCTGCGGGCTTTGGCTTCTCTGCTGGTGTTGGCTCGGGCAGCACTTCGGGCTCGTCGGGCTTCACCTCAACGAGTTGGTTGTTGAAGATTTCGAGGAGCTTCGAGATGCCCATCGGCATATCGGCTGAAGTAACGCTGAGATTGATGTCGATGCAGCGCTTGTTCATGTACTCGGCTTTCGTCTCCTTGCTCACTTCGGCAGAGTCGCCAGGCGCAGAGTATTTGGCTTTCAGAGAGAGCTTTCTTGTGTCGTGATTCATGCGGCTCTCTGTGACGGTGGCCTGAAATGTGAGGTCGACGCGGTCTATCTGCAGATAAGGTACGGGCACGATGAGGAGCAGCGGCATGACAATGCGATGAACTTGTCCTGCGGACTCGAAGTAGAACGAGACGGTGACGGGTTCGAGGCTGGAGTCGTCATCGCCAGCCTGTGTGAATACCACCTCGTTGAGGTATTGTAGTGTGGCCTGCGCCGCTTCTTCTTGCGCGTTGACGCAGGCTGAGAGCGGAGCGCCGAGTATGCGGTTGAAGTCGAGCTCTTGAAGAAGGCTTTCTTGGTTGTCAACGGGTAGAGCCATATTCTTGGGTTTAGAGGGTTATTGTAAAAATATTATTGTTCTTATAGGGTGTTGTTGGGCGTGTCGGGCGGCGTTGCAGAGTGGAGCGGTCGGATGCTCATGCCGTTTGCGGCGGCAATCTGCAGCAGTCGGGCGAGTCCGGGTGAGGGCAGTTGCGCTTCAGCCTTTATCTCTACACGTATGTTGTTGCGCAGGTCGTACTGAGAGACGGCAGACTCCTCGAGCTGCTTGTTGGATGGCGAGAGCGAGACCTTCAGTCCCTGCAGTCGGTTGGTCTTAGAGGACATGATGCTGACGAAGAAGCTGAGGTTGGCGTTGTCTATCTGTAGGAACGGCAGCGGCACGAGCGAGAGCAGCGGCACACGCATAGTGTAGTTTTGTCCGTTCATCTGCAGAGCAAAAGCCACCATGACCGGCTCTGAGCGTTCGCCGTTGTCGCAGAACGCCTCACGCCCGATTATCTCCATCGCCATCTCCGTAGCCTTTTGCTGTTCTGCATTGCATACGGAGAGCGTATTGCGTATCATCTCAGAGAGCCAAAAGTTGTCGTGCTTTTTTTCTTGTTCGTCCATTACTTATTGCGTTTGCGTTCGTTTTCTAATACATAACTAACGAACTCCGTGTATGCCGTGTCGATGGCACCGTTTCTACGATAGCCGTTGGTTATGGTGTTGTTATATGGTTCGCCATACGTATACCATCCGTTGGGGCGTTTTTCGAAAGCCTCCAATTCTCTTTTAAGAATACGTTTGCCTTCTTTTGAGTTGATGTCATACGGATATATGTAGTATGCCGTATAAAGTGCACGTATCAGATGATTTCGCAGCCAGTCTTTCTTCTTGCATGCTTTGCGCAGTTTTTCCTGGCGGTCAATGTTCCATTTTATGCTTTGAGTAGGATCGAATGTACAGCAAGGGTGAGCTTTTCCGCTATTGGTCGGAGGCAATGCGAATGGTTTTTGAGGGTCAACATGCACTTTGCTTATGCGGCTTGCAAGGTTGGCCTTCTTTCTTTGCTCAATGAATTTGTCCCAATCTCTCTTCTTTTGCTCTTCTTCTTCCTTCTTCTTTCGAGCTTCCTCCTCTTGGCGTAGTTTTTCGAGTTTTTCCAGCTCAATGAATTTGTTCCAATCTCTCTTCTTTTGCTCTTCTTCTTCCTTCTTCTTTCGAGCTTCCTCCTCTTTGCGCTGTTTCTCAAGTCTTTCCAGTTCTTCTTTCTTCTTGCGTTCCTCCTCTTGCTTTCTCAGTTCTTCTTGTTTCTTCAGTTCTTCGTTTTTTCTCTGCTCTTCACGTTCAGACTCTTGCTTTTTGTATTCAGCCAAAGCATTTACAAGAGCACCCACCATACGCTCTTTCTTGTTTTTAAGTTCAAGACCTTTGCGTTCAGCTTCTCGTTTCATGTCCTCCACCTGCTGAGGCGTGAGCGTATCGTGCACGATGAGATTGTTTGTGAAGAATTCGAGCATTTTTGCCATGCCAGAAGGCATAGAGCTTGTTGAGGCGCGTACATTGATGCCCATCTTGCTCTCAACAGATACCGATTGCTCGTCGTCCTCGGTGCGAGTGTAGCCTTCCGTAGCATATTTTGCCTCCATCTTTCCGTCGTCGCATGCAGTGATGTCCGCTGTGAAGTTCAGGTTGACGTAGTCGATGTGCATATATGGAATAGGCACGATGGTCATAAGCGGCACTGTCATGCGTGTTTTCTCTCCATTCATGATGAATGTAAAGGTGACGGTGATTGGCTCGACACCTTCCGGGTCGAGTTCTGAGTTGGTCATTGTAAAGCCGCGTATGAAGTCGATGGTGGTTTGCGCAGCCTCTGCTTGAGCACGTACGCACGCAGCCAGCGGACCGCCTATGATGTTTCCAAAAGGGATGGAATTGAGGGCGCTCGCGACCTTGCTACCAGAGTTTGTATTAGGTCCATCTGCCATAGTCTATAGTATTTATCGTTGGAAAGAACTTGCCTTGTTCAGGTTTTGCTGTGCATCGTTTACGTTTTTCAGTATCTCCATCGCACGTTTCGATTCGTTGCGGTTTATAGTGAGTGTCAGACCGCAATGCATACAGTGAAGTCCGCTTGAATAAAGCAGTTCGGGGATGGATGTAGGAATGAATGCTCCACACTGCGGACAGTTGAGTCCTGGGGTCTTTTGCTGATTGTTGTTCATCATAGCTGAAAGTGTTAATGGTTTTTGTTATTAATTTGTTAGTTCTGTTTATCCACCACCTTGATAGTGTTCTCAGTGGCTTGTAGCAGACCGCGCATGCCGTCGGGCAGCAGCACCGGTTCGAGTTTTATGTGCACCTTCACGTTCGTCATCTTCTGCATCGAGGTGGTTTCTTTCGTTGTGGTCTTTCCGCTGCGTAGCAAAGGATTTCTCTTTTTCTGCGTGCTTTGGTTGCTTAGTCTTACACGAATACCTGCAAGCGACTTGATTTTTTTCAGCAATATTTCTTGTTCTTCCTTGCTGAGGTCGTCGATGCTCGTCTTTTTCTTCTTTTGGTTGTAGATAGGGTAGTTCTTCTCGAATTTCTCCACATCATGCTTTGTCGCAGTAGAAATGTCGATTTGCGCTTCGATGTCGAACGTAGCTTCTGCCACACGCAGCAAAGGTAGCGGCAACAGCGAGAGTTTCGGAATAGACACTATTTGCTCGCGTCCGTTAGAGTCGGTCATCTCGAAGTCGACCATCTTCAGCCGTTCGTGTTCGTTCGAACCGTTCGCAGGTTCCAGCGCATACGTACGCAACACATCCAGATAATCCTCGGCTGCCTTCTGATCGGCTGCGATAGTCGACTCAATCAATGCGCTCAGCATGTCTGCCAAGTTCATATCAGTCGAATCGTTAAATTCGGCTGGCAGTTGCGTATTCTCCGCATTTTGGTTGTTGTCAATATCAGCCATAGTCGTATTATCAGAGGTTTTATGTTTCAGAAATCTTTACGCCGTTGCGCGTAGACACCTTCAGCGTGATGTTGTGTATAGCGCTCTCTGGCAGTTCTGCCAGCTGTTCGGCGTCCACAATCACGTCCAACGCCTTTATTTCGTCTTCCGACTTTTCTTCGAACAGTTCGCAAGTGTCTTCTATTGCGAAACGGAATGACAACTCAAGGTCGCCGATTGTCACGGCGGGCAGATTGAGCTGGTGCATGACGCCCGCTTCACGATACTGGTCGGCGAGCGACTCTGTTAAGAGATTTGCCTGGTGCTGCGCAGACAGAACGTCGCGCAGCACTGAGGCTATTACATCTTGTAATCTTGCCATACTTAAATGGGTTTTTATGATACAAATACAATGCGAGTCAGTTCGCCGGCGGAAACCATGTAGACACCTTTAGCCTTGAAGATAAGCAGCATTTCGTCGCCACTCTCCAGCATGTCGGGCTTTGCTTCGCCTTCAATCGGGTCGCAGGTGACGTCCGTCGGTGCGTAAGCGCCTTTGCCGTTGCGGTATGATACAGATATGACTCCGTAGTTGTTCACGAGCGATATACGATCTGCCGAAACCTGCAGCGTTCCCTTCGGGTCGATCACTTCTGTCGAGTCGTCGAGCACTCCAAGCAATCGGTCGATGCCGCGTGGCATCTCGCCTTCGCTGGCTGTGATGCTGATGTCCATCGTTGTCTCCACGCTGTAGCGCGAATCGCGAGTTGCGCCGGAGTCTTTCTTCGACGAGTAGCCGACTGACATTGTCGGTGTCGTAGATATCGTAGGCTTAGCGCCAGTCGCACTTGCAGCAGTTTTGTTTGATGAAGCAGCGGAATTGTCTGTTGAAGCAGCGGGGTTGTCACCCGTTTTTTCGTTATTGCCTTTTGAGGAAGAGTCCGTCGTCGCTTTTGCCGAAGCTGCCGACTTGCTGCCGTTGTCTGTTGGTATTCCGGCGTTGATGGGTGTGCCACCGCTGCCAACCGAAGCAACAACTCCAGACATTGCGTTCACCTTAGCCTTGAACGTATAGCTCATCGTAGAGATGGAGAGTCGCGGAACCGGCATCAATGTGAGAAGCGGCACACGCATCTTCACCTGCTTGCCGTCGCGGAAGAAGTTCATCGTAACGTAAGTTATCTGTCCTTGTCCGTCTTCGTCCACTTTTATGCCTTCTTCGCGTATGTAGCTAAGCGTTTCCTTTGCCAGGTCGCGCTGCGCTTTCACAGCAGCACGGAGCGGATTGCCGATAAGTTCGTCGAAAGAGATTTTGCCCAACAGATTTATAGAGTCGGAAACGAAAGTTTTGTCAACCTGCACTTCGTTCAGATCTTTTATCTGATCGCCTAAGGAATCCTTTTTATTATCGTTCTTTTTAGCTTCCTTAAGCTCATTATATTTATCTGTTAAAGACTTGCCGACTTTTTTTGCTGTTTCGGAAAAGTCGTTCTTATTTTCCTTATTGGACTCTTCTCCTCCTTCAGTTTCTTGACCTTGACTTTCATCTTTGTCTGTAGAAGGACCCTGTGGCTTCTCTTCCTTCTCCTCCGCTGAGCTTGTGTCGTTGTTTTCAGAGCCAACCGCTGGTGCATCAGTTTGTGAAACTTGATCCGTAGGTGGTGATGAGCCACCTTCCGGCATCAAATCATTGTTGTTATTCTCATTATCTGACATAGTCGGTTACTATTTAGTTACGTTTATGACCAGCATTCTTTCGCCAGCCTTTGCACAATAGAATCCCTCGTTCTTGAACACACACAGAATGCCTGAGTCGTCAGCTGCCTTTTGTAAGTCAGTAGATTTCAATTCTTCTGCAGGTTTAAAGTCCTCATATTTGTATAACTTGATATCTTGTGGAGCGTAGTACCCCTCTGTATTCTTGTACGAAATATAAGTGCTGCCGCCATCCTTCAGGCTTACCACCTGGTTAGACACGTTCAGCTCACCCTTTGTGTTGATAGAGTCGATAGAGGTGTTCAGCATTTCTAACACTTTAGCCATGCCAGCCGGCATATCGTCCTGACCCGCCTTAACGTTTACGTCCATAGTGTACTCCACGCTGTACTTAGATTCGCGTGTAGCGGTTGAGTCCTTCTTACTCGATATGCTTGTGCTCAATTCCAGACTCGATTTCACAATGCCGATATTGACACTGGTGTTCGATTTCATTCCCATCTCCATAGCGGTCGACTTCTTGTCGGTCTGCGATGTGGCAGATGCCGCCGAGATGCGCGCCTTGAATGCGATGTCAATCTCGCGAATTGCCATGTATGGAATAGGCACAATTGTCAGCAATGGCAGACTGAGAGTCGCCGAATGACCGTCTTTACGGTATTCGAAGTTCACGTATATAGCCTTTTTCCCGCCGTTTTCAGTGTCTGTGAGTCCTACGTCTCGTATGAACTCCCACGATGTTAGCGCCGCTTGTTTCTGCGCTTCGACACAAGCAGAAAGCGGTCCGCCGATGAGAGTGCCAAAAGGTAGTGACTGTAAGGCATTGTTCGCGACGGTAGAAGGTGTCGTATCAATCTTTGCCATAACCTTTAGAGTTAAATGTTAACGAATAGATGCACTCTTTACGAGGCATCATTTGATGGTTTATGCAACTTCTTAGGGCTTGGGCAACACGGTTATCGTAACCTTTTGAACATCACCACAAGAAATCACATACTGTTTACCCTGCGTACCAGTGTTTTTGGGAAGGGTAATTTCAAACTCTCTGGTCTTGTCCATCTTGTTTTCTTCACCATTGACACCATTGTCACACATGATGTTTGTTGCATCATACAAGCCTTCAGGAGTCTTGTATTGGGCAATAACCTTGACTGGCAGGTATAGAGTGTCATTCGGTGTACTACTCGGGGACTTCTCTGCGTAGAACGTTGTGTCGTTCACGCTCAGTTCGCCGTCGGGTGAACAAAGGTCCATAGCCGCTCCGAGCATCTCGAGAATCTTTGCCATACCAGCCGGCATTGACTCCTGACCTGCGTGTACAGCAACGTCGATAGTTGCCTCTACGCTGAACTTCGAATCCTGCGTGCTCTTAGAGTCGCGCTTTGTAGAGAATGATGTGTTTATTTTTGTCTCTTTCTTATTTTTGTTAAGAAAGAATCCTCTTCTCTTTTGGCTCTTAGTGTTTGTGTCTCGTTTGTACTCTTCTGAATACGTGTTTTCGTTAGATTCGCATTCTACACCATTGACTGTGGCTTTGAAATTAATGTCAATGCTGTTGATTGCGATATACGGAATCGGAACGATAGCTATCAGCGGAACGTTGATAACCACCTTGCGACCATTCTGAATAAAGCTGAAGCTAACATAGATAGCCGACTTTTCGCCAGTCTCCTTGTCTTCGTTCAGACATACATTGTTGATGAAGTTGATACTTGTCATTGCTGCATCGTTCTGCGCTTGAATACAAGCGCTAAGCGGACCGCCGATAAGGTTTTTAAAAGGAATACCCTGCAGCGTACCGATAGATTTGTTTGCTACATCCATAGGTTTAAGTTTTAAAAAGTTATAGGTTCTTTGCTTAGACCTACTGACAAGATAGAACCTTATAAATTCTTGCCAAGTCTGTTTGTGTTAATGTTTTTTTGTGTCGTGTTGTTAGGGTGTTTGTTATGAGAGTCTTACTTAGCTGCGTACGCCTTGTAAGCGTTGAGCAGCTTTGTGTCGTACTGGTTTTTTGCGTATTCGCTTCCGTTGTATAGACGTGCGAAGGTAGCCCACTTCTTTGCTTGTAGTGCGGCGTGCATCTGTGGGTTCTTTGTTATGAATCGGCAGAAGGCGAGCAACTGACTGCGTTCGCTCTGGCACATAGCGCTTACGAACTGCGCTACGGTTTTGAATCCGCAGAGCTGATACTGGAAGCCCATAATCTGGAACATTCCCCAACTTGCCGAAGCGTTGGCTGCGTCAGCGTTTATCTTGCGTGCCTGTTCGAGGCGTGCGTATTCGCCGATGCCACCTTTGTAGTGGGTCTTTGTCCACTTCGGGTAGAGTATGGAGGCGTTTGCTGCCTGGTATTTGGCAGGATCTATTTTGCGCAGCTGCAGCTGTCGCCAGAAGATATGACCTTCGAAGAGTAGTTGCGGCTTGCCTGCGGCGAGGAATCCTCCGCGTCCGGCTGTCTCCACTTTCTGCACCGACTTGAGCGCTGCTGTCTCGCAGTCGAGTAGGAGAGCGGCTAATCGGAAGTCGTCTTCAGTGAGTCGTGCGGCTGCCGGGCGCTGATGGAAGAAGAGCGCCTGCCATGTAGAGTAACCGACGATGCCGTCAGCTACGAGTTGTAGACTTTGCTGGAATGCCTTTACAGCGGCGAGTGTGCCGGGACCGAATGCTCCGTCAGCGGTTAGCTTGTTACCAATACGGTTGAGTTCTGTTTGTAGTATCTTTACTGCGGCGTCACGCATTCCGAGTTTTAAGGTTTTCATAGTGGTTGTGGTTTTAATTTAACGTTTTTGTGTTTGGTTGGGGCAAATATAGCGAAAATATGAACGTAAAAAAATAAAAAGGTGAAAAAATAAAAAGATTTTAAGTTTTTTTTGGGAGTTGGGATGAAAAAACCGCTTAATCTGCTTAAAACGTTGTATAAATAGAAAAACAACAGATTAAGCGGATTAAGCGGATTTTCTTTGTGGTTGTAATTGTGGGGTGTGGGCTACGGCAGGAATGCAGTAGCCTCCTACGGGGTCGGCTCTTATGTTACTTCACGACGATTTCGTCGGTGAAGAGCCATCCACCGTCCTCGGTAGTGCTGCCCTGCACGCGGATGTAGCGTGTGCTGGCTTTGCCCTTCCATGCGAAGTTGCGGAAGCCGAGCTGTATGTCGCGGTCGACGGGAGTAGACTTGCTGTAGACCTCCTTGAAGTTCTTGCCGTCCTCGCTGAATGAAATCTTGTACTCAGACGGGAAGAACACCCATGCGCCGTACGCCTGCATGAAGTCGGCAGCCACAGACGAAATCTTCTGCACCTTGCCGAGGTCGATGGTGAGGTCGAGGCAGTAGCCCTTATTGCCGAGGAAGCCCTGCCATTTTTGGTCGCCGTATGTCCATCCGCCGTGCTGTCCGTCTACGAGAGTCTTGTCGCCCTGCGCCTTGTACTTGTCCTCATAGCGGTGGTTGAAGGTGATGTCGCAACCGAGCGCCTTGTGCTTGGTAGTCTTGAACGACTCTGGGCGTTCGCCGCGCTCTTTCTTGAGGTCGAAGGTGTTGACGCCTTGCTTGTGCAGACGCTCACACTCCACGATGGCACGCTTGCGGAACTCGGGGTAGTTCTTGGTCTTTGTGCCGTTCCATCCGATCTCGGCGATAGCCAGAGCACGCGGATAGAGCATATACTCTACATGCTCAGCTGTAGGCACATATTCGGTCCAGAGGTTAGCCTGCACGCCGGTGATCTTGTTGCGTACGTCCTCGGGCAGAGTGCCGCCAGGGACGTAGCTGTATACCTTTTCGAGCGGAAGGAAGCCGCCGATAGCCTCAGGCTGAGTGTCGGGAGCGTCCTGATAGTAGTCGAGATACCAGTAGCCGCTGGGCGAGAGCACTACGTCGTAGCCGTGGTCGATAGCCTCCTGCGCCTTTTCGAGTCCGCGCCAAACCATTACGGTGGTGTTCTTCTCGAGGTTGCCTGCAATCACTTCGTCCCAACCTACGAGCTGGCGTCCGTGTTCGGTGAGGAACTTGCCGAAGTGGGCGATGAGGTGCGCCTGCAGACCGTCCTTGTCTGTGCCCAGCTCCTTCATCTTCTGCTGGCAGAGCGGACAAGAAGGCCAAGAAGCCTTGTCAGCCTCGTCGCCACCGACGTGGATGTACTTAGAGGGGAAGATGTCCATCACCTCTTTCAGCACGTTCTCGAGGAAGTCGTATGTAGCGACACTGCCCGGGCAGAAGTCCATCTGCTTGTAGGGTTCGTGCGTGCAAGAGAGTTCGGGGTAGGCGGTGAGCACCTCAGCCGAGTGGCCCGGCATCTCGATTTCGGGCACGATAGTGATGCCACGCTCAGCAGCGTACTTCACGAGGTCGCGCAGCTCGTCTTGAGTGTAGTAGCCGCCGTAAGCGCCAGCTTCGCCCTCGTGCATATACTTGCATCCGAGCTTGCTCCACTCCTTCCATGTCTTTCCTTCGCGCCACGCAGCGAGGCTGGTGAGACGCGGATAGCGCTTTATCTCGATGCGCCATCCGGCAGCGTCGGTGAGGTGGAGATGGAGTCGGTTGAACTTGTACTGCGCCATGACGTCAATCTGCTTCTTGAGGAACGAAATGGGCTGGAAGTGGCGCGACACGTCGAGCATGAGCGAGCGCCACTTGAAAGCCGGAGCGTCAACGATGTCGCAAGCCATGACGGCGTTCTTCTGCTTCAGCTGGTTTATGGTCTGCCAAGCGAAGCGGAAGCCGTCGGCAGAAGCGGCGCTGATGAGCAGCGTGTCCTTAGTGACGTGGAGGCGGTAAGCCTCGGGCGATGAAGCGCCGTCGAGACGTGTGAAGCGCACCACATGACGAGCGTCGTCTGCGGTGTTGGCTGTGAACTGCTTCGAGTAGATGTTCTCTGCCTCGGCGCCAACCTCGTTGACAACCTTCAGCTTTGCGTCGGTGCTGAACGCGCCCTTGCCCGCAACGAACGACTGCGGCTTTGGGAGCAGCGACTGCGCAGAAGCGGCAGAGGCGGTAATGATGCAGCCGAAGAAGAGGGCTGCTAATGATTTGTTTGTCATCTTTGTAGTGTCAGTTTTTAAAAGTTATACGGGGTTATAGTTTCTTATTTGTCGAGGAAGTAGGCAGCGTATACCAGCGCCAGCATGAGAGCGGCGATTATGGACACCACGACGAACATTATTCGTGCGTACTGCTTCCTTCTGTGTATAGCGCGCAGACTGTTCTCGCGGAAGATGTCTATATCGTCGCGGCGATCTCTGCGGCTGTGCTTATGTTTATGTTCTGCCATCGTATGAGAGTTTTTTTAATTGTTTGACAAATCAAGAAAAGCGTTTAAGGCCGTGTGGCGTTTAGAACTTCACGTCGAGCTGCAGGTCGAACATGTTATAGTTCGACTTGTTCAGACTGCGGTCGTTGACGCGCGCGTATTCGGCAGCCACCATGACGTGCTTGCCAATCCTGTAGTTGGCACCGATCTCGTACTGAGTCTTCGAAGTGTGCCAGTTTGCCTGCGGACGGTAGAGGTCGTAGCGAGCCTTTGCATAGAGTTTCTTGCTGATGACCGGGGCGATCATGAGTGCGTAGAAACCGTCAGCCTTGTCGCCAGCAGCGTAGTTGATAGTGCAGTCGGTCTCCTTGCCCGAAGCGTTAGACGTCTTGAAGCCGTAGCCCTGACTGTGGATATACTCCGAACGCACGGTCCAGTCGTGAGCTGCATACTCGGCGCTGATGGCATAGCGGTTCTTCTCGAGCGAGCGCACACCGTTCTTTGTCTGCTCCACGCCGTTAGCGTCTACCTCCGACCATGTGCCCTTGCGAGCATACGAACCGGTCCAACCGAAGGCGCCGATGCACAGACCCTTCACGGGAGCCACCCATACGCCGCCGATGACGTCCTTGCGCTGGTCTACATCCTTCATGTTAGTGCCCTGACCGTTGAAGACGCCCACCTGATAGTGGAGGTAGTGGTGTCCGTCGGCAGCCTTGAGCAGATCGCCCTGCAGCTGCACGCCGATGTCGCGTCCGTTGCTTGAGTGTTCGCCGTTGCGGTCGCTGAATCCGGCGAGCTTAGTGACGTTCTGCGAGTAGCTCATAAAGCCCTGCGTAATGGGGTGCATTGGGTTCTCGAAGGTGAACGGACGCTTGAACTGACCCGCCTTCACCTTGAAGGCGTCGTACTTCTGCCACTCGGCGAAGGCGTCGACCATTCGTGGCGCCACGGTGAGGTTAGAGGTGTTGCCGTTCACCTGCAGCTGTGCCTTCCAGTAGAAGTCACCTGCGAGTCGTCCTTCGAGCGCCATACGCACCATGCGTATGTTGAACGAGTTGATATCCTTTTCGCCCTTGTTGCTTTCCTTGTCGCTGTACTGATACTGCGACATGATGTAACCGCTGAACTTGATGTCGCTGAGCACCTTCAGCTTCGCTTCTTTCTCTTGTGCTGACACACTGCCGAAAGTGAGAGCGGCGAGTGCGAGAGTTGCTAATGTTTTCATTATGAGTTTTGAATTTTGAGTTTTGAGTTTTGAATTGTTGCGACATGCGTCGCAATTTTGAATTTTGAATTTTGAGTTGAGAGTTGCGAATTCAAAATTCCAAATTGATTAATTCCTAATCGGCGTAGCCGACAATTCAAAATTCAAAACTCAAAATTCAAAATTGTTCTTTTGGAAGAAAAACCTACGGCTTTTCTTCCAAAAGAACTACATTCTCCACGTGCGGCGTATGCGGGAACATGTCCACCGGCTGTACCGCCATCACCTTGTAAGCCACGTCGAGCGCCTGCAGGTCGCGTGCCTGCGTAGACGGGTTGCAGCTGACGTAGACGATGCGCTTCGGGTGAGCGCGCAGGATGGTGTCTATCACGTCCTGGTGCATACCGGCGCGTGGCGGGTCGGTGATGATGACGTCGGGGCGTCCGTGCTTCTCAATGAACTCGTCGTTGAGGATGTCCTTCATGTCGCCGGCGTAGAACTTGGTGTTGCTGATGTTGTTCACCTGAGAGTTCACCTTTGCGTCCTCGATAGCCTCAGGAACGTACTCGATGCCGATAACCTCGCGTGCCTGACGAGCCACGAAGTTGGCGATGGTGCCCGTACCGGTATAGAGGTCATACACCAGTTCGTCGCCGGTGAGCTTGGCGAAGTTGCGAGCCACCGAGTAGAGGTGGTAAGCCTGCTCGGTGTTGGTCTGGTAGAAGCTCTTCGGACCGACCTTGAAGCGCAGGTCCTCCATTGTCTCGAAGATATGGTCGTTGCCCTTGAACACAGAGAGGTCGAGGTCGCCGAAGGTGTCGTTGCACTTCTGGTTGTCGACGTACATGAGCGATGTTATCTCGGGGAACTTGTCGGCGATGTGCTGCAGCAACGCCTTGGCGCGCTGCTCGTCGCCCTCCTCATCGTAGTGGAACTGTATGAGCACCATCCACTCGCCCGTGTTCGAGTTGCGTATCATGATGTCGCGCAAGAGACCGTGCTGCTGTCTGAGGTCGAAGAACGTCATGCCGGTAGAGAAGGCATAGTCGCGAATGGCGTTGCGAATCTTGTTGTGCAGGTCGTCCATGAGCCAGCACTTCTCGATAGGCAGAATCTTGTCGAAGGCTCTGGTGATGTGGAATCCGATGCCGTTCATGTTGTCGAACTGTGTGCCCTCGGCAAACTGCTCGCGTGTGAGCCAGCGCTTGTTGCAGCAGCCGAACTCCAGCTTGTTGCGGTATTCCTTGATGTGTACCGAGCCCATGATAGGCATGAACTCCGGCAACTCTATCTTGCCGATGCGTGTGAGCTGGTCGAACACCTGCTTCTGCTTGGCCTTCAGCTGTTCCTCGTAAGGCAGGTTCTGCCATTTGCATCCGCCGCAGATGCCGAAATGCTCGCACATCGGCTCTGTGCGTACGTCGCTCTTCTTGATGAAGCGTATTACTTCCGCCTCACAGTAGCTGTGCTTCTTCTTGCGCACCTGCAAGTCAACCACGTCGCCGGGTACGGCGAACGGCACGAAAACAACCATGTCGTTGACGTGTGCCAGTGATTTTCCTTCGGCAGCAACCGCCTCAATAGTTACGTTCTCGAGTATTGGTAGTGGTTTCTTCTTTCTTGACATTATTATATATGTATTGTTTTAAAATGCAAAATTAGAAAAATAATTTGAGATTTTAAAATAATATACAAAAAGTTGGATTTCATCCTTCGTTTTCTCGCCATGGCATAACTCGAGCAAGCTCGGTTCTGCTCATTTGGCTTAACGAAAACGTTGGAATAAGAAGAGTGAATTGCGCAGAAAACAAACAGTAGGAGGCTGCGGCATTCCTGCCGTAGCCTCCTACTGTTTGTTTTGTTGCCTTAAGATCACTTGACGCCCAGTTCGGCGATGCCCATTGCTTCGCCAGCCACGACCATGCGCTCGGCGCGCAGCTTCAGGTAGCGTGTCTTTGTAGCGTTGAACGATACGGTCTGCAGGATAGGGTTGTTCTGCAGGTTAGAGAACTCGCCGCTCTTCAGCACGCGCTCGTTGCCGCCCTTGGCGTCGCACGCCGCGATGGTGTATGTATGGATGAGTCCGCGTCTGCCTTCGCTCTGGTCGGGCAGATACTGCAATGCTGACACCTCCTGCTCGCTGCCAAGGTCGATGAGCACTTCGTTGCCGTTGCAGAACCAAACGGTCTGAGGGTTGCGGTCGGTAGCCTTCTCCCACTCAGCCTTGTCGGCGCCGAGGATAGAGAACGGCAGAGACTTTATTGCCTCGGCTGTGGGGTTCCATGTGAGCTGTGCGTCCTTTCCGCCGTAGTAGATGCCCACGTTGTTGAGGCAGATTGGTCCGCGCGAGTCGATGATGCGCACGCGCACGCTCTTTGCCTCCACGGTGCGGAAGCGCAGCAGGCGCTTGTAGCCGATCGTTGTTGTCTCCTCGCCCTGCTCAACGCTGCGCCATGTCTTGCCGTCGAGATACTCTACGGCGAACTTCTTCACGCGCTGTCCGAGCGGTATGTACTCCTGCAGCATGATGCGGTTCATGAGCTGCGGCTTCTTGAAGTCGAACGTGATGGTAGCCGATGTGACGCCGTCGGCAGTAGCCCAGTAGGTGTCCCACGAGTCGTCGGTCATCGCCTTTGCCGCGAACGCCTTGCCGCGCTCGTTGCTAACCTTCGGTGTCATGCCAGCCACGAGGTTGTGCTGCAGCTCGCGCTGAATCATCTTGTGGAAGTTGACAGCGTTAGCCGAGTCGATAGGGTGGATGAGACCTTCGCGGTCGACGGGGAAGTTGAGCAGCAGCGTAGCGTTGTGTCCTACCGAGCGGTAGTAGAGGTCGGCAAGCTGTTCGGGCGACTTCACACGGTCGTCCTCCTCTGGGTGGTAGAACCATCCCGGACGTATAGACACGTCGCACTCGGCAGCCGTCCACTGATCGCCGTCGGCGTGTCCGTACTGCAGTTCGGGGTAATTGGGGTAGCCCGGATAAACCGTGTTCTTGCGCAGGAACGCCCAGTTGGTCTCGCCTGCGAAGCCCTTCTCGTTGCCCACCCAGCGGCATCCCGGTCCGCCGTCGCCGAACACTACGGCGTTGGGCTGAATGCTGTCGAGCATGGCGAAGATATGCGGGTAGTTGTAGTAGTTCTTGCGGTCGATAGTGCGCGAGTCCTTGGCACCGCCATAGTAGCCGTCGCCGCCGTTGGCTCCGTCGAACCACACCTCGAACACGTCGCCGTAGTTGGTGAGCAGGTCGTGGAGCTGAGCGTAGAAATAGGGCAGGTAGCCCGGCGTAGCGTAGTCGGCACGCGAGCGGTCCCACGGCGAGAGATACACCGCGAACTTCAGTCCGTACTTCTTGCAGGCGTCAGACAGTTCGCGCACGATGTTGCCCTTTCCGTTCTTGTAGGGCGAGCGTGTCACGTTGTAGTCGTTGCCCTCGAAGGGCCAGAGGCAGAAGCCGTCGTGGTGCTTTGCTGTGAGGATGACGCCCTTCATGCCCGCTGCCACGAGCGTCTTTGCCCACTGCTCGCAGTCGAGGCGTGTGGGGTTGAACGTAGCAGGGTCGGAGTCGCCGTAGCCCCATTCGCGGTCGTTGAAGGTGTTCAGACCGAAGTGGATGAAGGCGTAGGTCTCCATGCGCTGCCAGTCGATCTGCTTCTGCTCAGGGAGCGGCAGGATAGGGGCAGGCGCCTTTACTGAGCTCTGTGCCGATGCGGTGAGGCTGGCAAGAGCTATTGCTGACGAAAGGATAAGTTTGCGGTTCATTGCTTGTATATTTTGATTTTTAATACTTCGTGTAGATTCTTTCAGCCTTGTATGCTGTTTTTAAAAAGTAGCTGTTAATTCTGCAAATTTACTGCTTTTTTCTGACAATATGCTTGTTGCAGCCACTTTTTTGTTGTGCTTATATTATATATAATGTGTGTAAAGCTTTATGGTTGCCAGCGTTTTGTCATCGTGCTCCGTCCGCCGTCCGATCGGATTCCGTTCGCCGTCCGATCAGATTCCGTTCGCCGTCCGATCGGATTGCGTCCGCCGTCCGATGATAAGTGTTGAGCTTTTGGTGTGCGCAAACAGAGCGGAAAAGTGTCGTTACGTCACCTGATTGTGTAAAATATTTAGAATTTTATAGTCTGATGTTAAACTTTTTTAGCCGAAATGTCATTGGTTTCAAGATTAAATAGTATATTTGCGACAAATTATCTAACTAAAATCATCGTATTATGAAACACTACTACATGTTAGGTCTCGCGATGGCTGGCTTGTTCTGCCTGCCTTCTTACGGACAGGGTGGCGTGCATCAGTTCCCGAAGCCGTTCACACCAGCGACAGCCTTTGCTGCTCCGGCATGGGCACAAGAAACCCCATCATTGGTTCCTTCTGCAATTGATGACAAGTCTGAAGGCGTCACCATCTATGCCTGCGAGCGCATGGATGCGAGCAAGAAGCGTTCGCTCATCAAGTTCAAGTCGAAGAATCCTGCCAACTTCGAGACTATCCGCTACTATCAGTATAATGATGAAGTGGGCAGTCAGCAGTACGGTCTGACATGCGGTGCTTCAGACGGCAAGTATTACTACGGTTTCTTCACGTACGACTATACGTTCAGTCAGATGGTGAAACACTTCTCAAGAATCGACCTCGAGACCGGCGACACCCTGCACATCCGCTCGTTCACCGAAGATGAGCAGAAGGCATGGTACGGCAACGGCTATGGCGGCACACTGCGCAACGCACTCTACGACATGGCTTACGACCCGTCGAGCGACACATTCTTCGCTGTGGGCTACGGCTGGAACGAAGACGGCTCGGTAGGCCATTCCATTCTCTATACCATTGATGTAGAGACAGGTCAGTACGAGAAGGTGATGGACTTCGACAACGACATCATCTACGAGTTCTGCTTCGACGCACACGGCAGAATGTACGTAGTGCGTCCGAAGTGGATGACCAAGAAAAATGAAGAAGGTCAGGAAGTTGAATACAACGGCGGTACCGAACTCGCAATCTATGACAGCGACTTCCAGCAGATTTCTGCACATGAGATAAAGGACGAGAACAACTCTGCCATCATCCTGGCACAGTTCGGTTCTGTATCTATCGACAACAATACGGGCATGGTCTATTGGCTGCCGGCGTTGGAGACGGGCGCTACACGCATCTTCACAATCGACACCGACAAACTTACGAAGAAGGGCTGCTACACAGCCGCTCAGCACAGCAGCTTCCTGCCCGGCAACTGGTTCGCAGGTCTTTATATGCCGTATCTCGCTGCCGACAAGCAGACAGCAGCCGGTCAGGTGAAGAACCTCAACGTCACACCCGACGCTGCAGGCGCATTGAGCGCAACGCTCTCTTGGACCAACCCGTCGAAGGCATGGGACGGCTCTGAGCTCAGCGCCCTTAAGGAAGTGCGCATCTACCGCAAGAAGGACGGCGTAGCCACAAGCGACCGCATCACTTCTAAGGAACTGCTCTCGTCGAGCGTTTCAGAACTCGTCGCCACCGTGCCTGCCGACGGCAAGATGGGCGAGGCGATGCAGTACGTAGACAGCAAGGCAAAGAACGGCATCAACACATACTATGTTGTTCCGTCACGCGTATCGGGCGAGCTTGGCGTGCCTGACAGCATCCGCTGCTGCGTAGGCTCAGACGTTCCGGCTGCTCCTGCAGACGTTGCTATCGAGAAGAGCGGCGACGGACTCAAGATTTCTTGGAGCGCTCCGACCGACGGCTTGAACAACGGCTTCATCGTAGCTTCAGAACTCACATACAAGATTACACGTCTGCCCGACAACAAGGTGGTTGCTGAGAACCTCAAGGCTACCTCGTTCGTCGACAATACTCTCGGCGACATCGCTAAGTATTCTTACCTGATTCAGGCTTGCACAAAGGCAGGCGCAGGCGGCGTGGCTAAGACCGACGCCGTGATGGCTGGTTCGGCTCTCGTTCCGCCGGTTGACTTGCTCACCGACACACAGGACAAGGCAGACCTCTGGACCAACTATATGTACGGCGGACTCCAGTTCTACTTCGTTGAGTGGAACAAGTGTCTTACCGCTTACGGTAGCTCAAGCGACATCTCTGGCACATTGTTCTCGCCGGCTCTCCGTCTGAAGGGTGGCAAGACATACCGCGTCGCTGCCGACTTCTACGAGAACGAGATGAACTGCTCTTACGACCTCAAGACCACTATGGGCAGAACCAACGAGAACATCGACGGTGCAACCGTGCTCACCGACGAGCCGGCTATCGAGTGCAACGGCTACGAGCGCTCATGGATAGAGGATAAGTTCACCGCTCCCGAGGACGGCATCTACTACTACGGTCTCTCTATCGCTACACACCAGGAGTACAACTCGTTCCGTCTGTACGGCTTCAAGGTTGAGGAAATCATGGAGAACGATATGCAGGCTACAGAGATTGGCGACGTAAGAGAAGCTGTTGCCGAGCGCGACAATACCTGCACCGTAACCGTACGCAACGTAGGCTCTAAGGAGCAGACCAACTATAAGGTGAGAGTGCTCTGCGACGTCGACGGCGAGAAGGTGGTTGTAGGCGAGACTACAGACGTGCCGGCTATCAAGCCCGACGCTACAAAGAAGGTTCAGGTTAAGTTCCGTCCGACCGTTGAGGGCATCTTCAACTTCTACGGCGAGGTGGTGCTCGAGGGCGACGCTAACGCAAACAACAACGTTTCAGATCCTATCGAACTGAAGGTGCTCGACAAGGACAACGCTGTTTGGAACAAGGTGGTTACAAGCAAGAAGGACGAGAGCGTAGATACTCACGGTCCGGTTGTCTACTGGTCTACATACGACCACACCGAGCATATCTACTATGCTAAGGAAATCAACGGTCAGGCTGGCGACCAGATCAAGCGCATCGGTTACGTATACAGCGGCAACAGCAACCTCACCGACCGCACAGCCGAGAGCGAAGTGAAGATCTATATGGGTCACACCTCTATGAAGGGCTTCGCTTCTGGCGAAGACGCAATGAAGCCGAGCGACCTCACACTCGTTTACGACGGCACAATGGTGCTCGAACCGGGTACTGACAACATGCTCACCTTCACGCTCGACACTCCGTTCGAGTACGACCCGACACAGAACCTCGTTATCGTTGTCGACCGCGTGGGCGAAGTGCCTAAGGAGCAGCGCTTCTGCGCTCTCTTCAACGTCTTCAGCGCTAACAGCAGCTCGGATGTGAACCGCTCACTCTCGTTCTCTGAGTCGTACGAGCACACTATCGGCAAGGCTACCCCGTGGGAGTCGGCTGCATTGCTCTACCTCGCTGTTGAGAACTCTACCGGCATCACCTCTACAAAGGTGCTCGGCACACAGTTCAGCTACGACGGCAATAGCGGCGTGCTCTCGTTCGAGGACGCAGTAAGCAAGGTGGCTGTATACAGCGTGGACGGCAAGCTCGTGAAGAGCGCCAACGTGAAGGGCGGACAGCTCTACCTCGGTCTGGCTAAAGGCATCTACGTGGTGCGCCTCACAGCTGCCGACGGAAAGCAGAGCAACGTGAAGCTTTACGTTACAAAGTAAATGTCTATTCTAAACAAACATTCGACAATGAAATCATTCAGAAATTCTTTATTTCTGCTTGCACTGACAAGTCTACCCCTTACCGGGGCAGACTTGTTTGCGCAATCAGCCGACGATACAATGCGACTCGGATATTGTACGACCGAATACAGTAGCGGACTCATTCTGCAGGGCGTGGAAGGTCCGGGCATCTACCAGGCTGCGGCTTACTTCACCTCCGACTTGCTCGACAAGTACGAGGGCGACAAGATTACAGCCGTAGAGTTCGCCGTGAAGCCGAAGCGCGGTTCTGAGGCTAAGGTGTTCGTGTGCAACCATATCAACTATATGAGCACAACAACGCTCGGTTCGGGCTCTACAACCGACTATGCTGAGGGCTGGAACACCGTGAAGCTGACCAAGCCGGTCACTATATATAAAGGTATGGACCTCTATGTAGGCTATCAGCTCATGCTCGAACAAGGCGAACCGTTCGACTGTATTCTCTTCGACCAGAGTCCGTATGCGGTGCCTAACAACAACCTCTACGGATTCAATACGGGCGAGGACAACTGGTACGACAACACGTCGGGCATTAACAAGAATGTATGTGTGCGTGCCGTGATAGAAGGCAGCAAGTCGCCCGAGAACGACATCTCGTTCATAAAAATCGAGCCGGCGAACGGCAGCGACTATATGACGCAGAACGAACCGCGTTCTTACTACGCTTATGTGCAGAACAACGGCAAGACTCCGGTTACGTCGTTCACGCTCTCAACCAACTCGAAAACTGCTTCGCAGACCGTGAAGAAGGAACTGAAGTTCGAGGGTCTGAACATTCCGAACAACGTTCCGCAGAAGCTGAAGCTCGACGGCATAGCTATCCCCGTGGAGGGCAACGTGACAACCGACTTCACCATCAGCGAGGTGAACGGCGAGAAAGACCCGTATCCTTCTGACAACACGCTCAGCCGTCTTGGCTATTGCATCAAGGAAGGCTCTAAGGCTGTAGCGCGCAAGGTGCTCTTCGAGCAGTTCACGTCCGAAGCCTACGACGGCATTCCGGCTGCCGACGAGATGTACGCATCGGTGTTCAACGAGCGCGAGGATAAGGACGACTTCGTGTGGGTGAAGCATCATCGCAACTATAAAGGCGTCGACGACCAGTTCGTGATTGACGAGGACGACGACTACGAGGAGCTTTACGGCAAGGCTAAGAAGCCGTTCGTGCCGGCTGTTTGCTTCGACCGTCTGCCTATCTCTGGCATGGAAGACCCGGGTCCGGCTTACTTCGTCGACTATGAGGAGCAGACCAATGCCATCCTCAGCGCCGTGAAGCAGGAGCCTTCGTTCGTTTCG
>ERZ1031798.123-NODE-123-length-20065-cov-7.207646_pt1 | contig 20065 bp, 17 predicted proteins | sample MGYA00517882_ERZ1031798 | MGnify/ENA primary metagenome ERZ1031798 (study PRJEB33719, sample SAMN04261244) | wastewater metagenome | biome: rural village; feature: human; material: feces | host: Homo sapiens | place: El Salvador | collected 2013-01-07 ...
AAAGGAGCGTAAGCACATCGCCACCGTGCTCATCACTAACCTCACACAGCAGCTCACAGCCGGCTGGAACCCATTTGTCAATAATGATAAGGCACGTAGCTACACAACATGGGAAGCCGTGGTGAAGCGCTACACCGATTATCTGAAGGTTGCTGAGAAGAAGAGTATGATAAAGTCGAAGACGGCTACTGATTATCGCAGCCGTTTGGCGGTATTGCTCTCCTACATCGACGAGGCAAAGACCTGCATAAAGTACGTACACCAGTTTGACAGACTCCTTGTCATTGATTTTCTTGACTACATTGTGTTCGACAAGGAGCGGTCTGCCACGACTCGCAACAACTATCGCACATGGCTGTCAACCTTCGCCACGTGGCTTGTGGATAGGCAGTACATCACTGAGAACTTCGTTGAGAGTATCAAGATGATGAAGGAGACCGAGAAGTTCCGCGACAGCATCAAGCCCGAGGATCTGCGGAGATTGAAGGAGTACACAAAGGAGAAGCGTCCGGCGTTCTACCTCGCCTGCCTGATGGAGTATTACACCTTTATCAGACCAGAAGAGCTGCGTCACATCAAGATAGGCGACATATCAATAAAGGAGCAGTGCATAACTATACCTGCAGAGGTGGCGAAGAACGGTAAGGAGCAGGCGGTAGCACTCAACGACACATTACTGAAGGTGATGATCGAGCAGGGCGTGTTCAGCCACCCGTCACAAGACTATCTCTTTGGCAAGCACATACGTCCGGGCAGTGAGCAGATAGCGGTGAACCGCTTTAGGCAAGAATGGGTACGTGTCCGGAAAGCTCTCTGCTTCCCCGACACATACCAGTTCTATAGCCTGAAGGACTCAGGAATTCGCGACCTCGCCAACGCCGAAGGCATTGTCGTAGCTCGCGACCAAGCGCGACACTCGGACATATCTGTTACCAATAGGTATCTGAAGAGTCCGAAGGTGGCGCACGAGAGTACAAAGCACTTTGTTGGCGACTTATAGTATCTCGTAGAAGTAGCCGGTCTTTATTTGGCTGACGCAACCATCAATGATCTCCACTTCTATTTTCTGACAGACGAAACGTCGATTGTGAAAGATGTATATTTTCAAAGGATCGGGAATATCGTCTGTCAGAAACTTGATGCAGCGCAGGTTGTGTGTGTCTATATCTGGGTGAGAGGCATCTTTTCTCAAGTCGTCTGGCGACGAATACTGCAAATGGTGAAGCTGATGCAGATCCATCGATGCCGTCTCCTTCGTCCCAGTCCAGTCTGGATATGCACGATGATCGACAAATGAAACGGGGAAATGGCAATACAAATTCGTATCGACGGGCATAAGACCACCCGGCACCTTGATGTTCTCGTAATACGAGCCTTTGCCTTCCATCATAAAGAATTTCTCTGAACTCGTAAAAAAGACACTCATGGTTTTATCTGACTCTACGCTGTTCTCTTCTTGCGTATCTTCGGTCGCATCGCCTTCAATGGCTTCTTGTACTGAAGAATAAAGATCTCCACCTTCGTCTTCATACGAGCCAGACGGCCCTGTATAGTCATCGGTTGCCGACGGGCATACCACATAATGATTACCATCTACGACATCTGTTTTGCGCGACCGTTTTCTGCGGCTAATGCTTGCCGGTGCTATTTTAATCTCAATGGAGTCTGTAGAAGCTGCATCGCGTACTATCGGGCTGAAAAAGCCACATGGTACGAGCGACTCTGTTAGTTTATCAGAATTCCATTTGTTGGGCCATTTTGCATAAACGAAGTAACCATCGGTTTGTGCGGCAAAAATCGTTTGTCGTTGTTCTTTTAATGGCATGAGCTTTAACGCCGCCCCCATTTCGTCACGATTTTTATAATACTTCGTTGCGTATATATGCTGCACGTTAAGTGGTATACTATCGCGCCAAGAGCGACTTGTGGTATCATCAAACTTGTATTCAATATTCGAGGCATCAAGCAGATTTGCGCCATCATCGTCGAACTCGCAAGTGTACTCATCGAGGCATTCGTAAGCAACAGCTGCGGAGGAATAAAGTTCTTCTACAGGTACGACATTGACAGACTTGTCTGTCTCATTGAACAGAAATCTAACATTCAACAGTTTGCTAAGTTCCTCCAAGAAGGTATAAACCGACCAGTGCGGCAAGGCTTCTCTAACCTTAAATGTCGGGTGCGCATTGACGATAAACATCCTGCTAAAATGCGACCTATCGAAATTAAATGTATAGTCCCCATAGCCCTCATGCTTCAAGACCGTCTCCAGTACATATTGCAGGCGTGGTTGTATAGCCAGGCGCACCATTTCAACATACGTCGTAGGATTCCCGTTATTTAGATATGCGCCATGCTTATCTACCAAGACCTGTCTAAGATAGCAGATGTCATTGACGAACCGGCTATTCGCTTCGTCCCAAACCGGATTAAAAACGCCGGAGAAGCATGAAACCGTGGGGTTGTCTTTTAAGTTAATATAAACCATACCTGGCTGGTCTTTTAGGTGTACGGTTTTCTCAAATCGGCTATCGAGACCCAAAAGAGTATCATTACCCTCAAAATAGTCTATATCGTCAATGAAGTGTTTCTCGAAGGCAGAATTATACTTGATACGCGATTTGCCGCCAACAATTTGAAGTTTGACGGTTGTATCGCTAATAGAAGTGACAGTACCCTTACCCGATATGACGAGCCGATTATCCGCATATATCTTGCAATCATCGAACGACGACATGCGCTTCTTCACATCGAAGCGGTTTATGTGTTTGAAAAGAACCGCGTTTTGATGTATTGACATCGGGAATGAGATATCATAGGAATACTCGCCCGAATCCTGAACATAAGGGTTGTTATATGTTAACTTTATTTTGTCGGAGGTGGACGGGTAGCCCACCTCTCCGTTGATAGTGCAGTGTATCATATTATACTTTTGTGTTATGTATGCGATTTTAATTTATTGTAACGGTCGAGGTTCCTGGCGATGCCGAGTTCTCCGTCGATGTAACACTCCGCATGTATGCCCTGCGCGAGCACCAGCGATAGTTGGTCGATAACATCGCGAGCTTCGCCGAGGGTAGCATTCAGCTCTGAGTTGTCGGTGTTGACCGTCACCGATGGCGCAGACACCACCGTAGCACCGCCCTGGCCGAGCGAGCGCGATATGTCAGCTGCAGTAAGTGAACCAACCGTATTGTTGCGCTGCGCCTCGTCGATGAGCTGCAGAGCTGGCAGAACCTGCGGGTTGTTCACCGCATTGTGGTTAGCTACAAACTCGCCTTCGTGCACGATGCCCGCCTTGCGTCGATAGCTTGAACCGCCCGTAAAGCCACCCTCGTAGTAGCCAGCCTCCTGCGCTTGCTGCTGCTTCTTGATAGTGGCTATTTGTAGCATACCAGCAGCGACAGCTGTAGCTGCAGCTATAGGGGCGAGAATATAACCAACGAAAGGAACTTGCGCAGCGGAGCTATAGGCATTGATAGCAGCCATCGCTGTTGATGCAACAGCCTGAGCTAACTGTATAACCATAGCTCGCTTGTTAGCCTTTTTCTTGGCTGCAGCGAGTTCTTTGTCACGTTTCTCTTCAAGTTTTTTTCTCTTTGCAGAGTTGTTGCCTGCAGCTTCTATCTGTTTATCGTAGTTGGCATTGATGCGAGCCGTTTCGAGATCCGAGCACGCTTGCGAGTATGACGATGCAGCCGACAACATAGTGTTCACCGTATCGAACGCCTGCTGCATAATAGCCTTGCGTGCCTCTTCTTTGTTTCGCGCTATCTCCGTCATGCGCTCCTGGAACTGCTCGTAGGTAATGAGCTGTTGTTCGTACATGGCTTGCACAGCTGCCATTTGACCACTTGCACTGTTGGCGTTGTCATATTGCGCCTCGAGCACCTCCATTTGTGCGTTCTTCTTATCTTCTTCATTTTGGCGTACAGTCTCCAGTTCTTTGTCGAGTAGCCACTTCTGTTCATCGTATTCATCGCCTCCGTGCTCATGAATGATGGCGAGACGGTCTTGGTGATATTGTCTCTCTGCCTCTTTTAGCTTCTCGTTATATTCATCTTCGGTCAACAGTCCTTGTGTGCGTTGCTGGAGAAGAGACATTTGTTCTGCATTGTATGCACGCGTCTTTGCGTCAAGGCTCTCGGTCATCTGTCGCTCCTGAACATCAGCCAGTCGTTTGCTCTCAGCGATAGCTGCATCTACCATCGATTGCTGTGTTTGTGTAGTGTCCTGGTCGTACTTTGTTTGGAGGTCTACAAGCTTAACATAATACTGCTGTTTCTTCTCATACATTCGCTTAGCATACTCGTCTTCGTCTATCTCTTTACGTTCGAGCTGCTGCTTGAGAGCCAGTTCATCGGTGTCAAGCGTATGCTTGAGTGCAGAGCTCTCTTTGTCGTACTTCTCTTTCTTTGGGTCTGTCTTAGTGGTATTGCTGTTGCCACCGCCATTACCACCATTACCACCGCCATTGCCTCCATTACCACCGCCAGTGCCACCATTGCCACTGCCGTTGCCACCGCCATTTATGGTTAAATCGGAGAACGCTTTGCGTAAGCCCTCGTCGGAATTTATGAGCTTGGTAAGTTCGCGTTCTCGGGCATCCAAGATACGTAAATCGCTTTGTGCCGCCTTGAGAGCCTTTTCATGTGCGGCACGCTCGATAAGTTTGTTTGCGAGTTGTCTATTACCTTCAGTCACTTGTCCACTACCAAAACCGAATGATGAGAATTCTTTTCGTGACTTATATGCTTCGGGGTGAGCTTTTATCTCTGCATTAACATGCTTAATATTATTCACCTTGCGTCTCTCCGTCTGTTTTAGCTCAAGCCTTTTCTTTGCTATTTCTTTTTTCTGCTCGTAGATGGCTTCTGCCATAGCAGCCTGGTCAAGCTTTTGATGTAGTCATTGATGGCATTTGTATTCTCATTAAAAAGTTTGCCTTCTTTGGAGATTGAAGCATGGTAGTCCGGTATTATCTTCTGCAGCTCGGCAATAGCACTCCGTCGCTCTCCGATAGAGAATGCGTTTGAACGGATGATCTTCGTCAGCTGCTGCACGCGAGTCTTCTCGTCGATGTAGCTCTCTGCTACTCGCTTGTTAATGGCTTCCTGCTGCTTTTTTATTGCGTTGGCTTCTTTAACGCTTTGCAGGTTGTCATGCACAGCCTTTTTGTGCGCTTGCCAAGCTTTAACCGCTGAATACACAGCAACACCAACAACGGTAAGAACCGTGGCAAGAGCTGCCCATGGATTGGTTAGACTCGCAAGTTTTGCCTTCTCCATAGCCAGTCTGTAGGCCTCTACACCATATCTTAATCTTTTGTATGTTAGCTCAAGTGCCAAAAGAGCGGATTTAAGGAGTCTTGTTGCTGCTTCTTTTGCGTAATCAAGCGCGATACCAGCTTTTTTTATTGCGTTATGAGCAGCATCTTTTATCATCGTGGCAGTGAGGACGTTGTTATAGACCAGCATGGTTGTTGCGAGTGCAGCCAAAACAACGATGTGTTTTGATACGTATTCTATAAGAACGTACAATGTTTTTATGCCTATTGAAGTCAGAGATACGCTATATTTAGCAATGGGCATCAGTTTTTCGCCGAGTTCGATGCACATGTCATCAAATTGTTTTTTCGCTTTATCGAGGCCTGCCTGCACCGTGTTGTTCTGCACATTGAACTCATTGAGAACGCTTGTACCATCTTTGTATGACTGCGTAGCTGTAGCTTGTGCCTCTCGCACTTGATCAAGATTAGAAGCTACTGATGATAGAACGCCCACAGCACGCGTACCCTCAAGTCCCATTTGTGAGAACATTGGTGCCAATTGGTCGAAGCCACCGCGATTAGACATTGCCTGCAGGAACTCTAATAATGCGCCATTCGCATCTGTCTTCAGCATGGTCGTGAATGTGCTCACCTCTACGCCAGCCAACTTTGCAAACTTCATCGGCTCCTGGAACATCTTAGTGATAAGTTGTGAGAAGACGGTAGAAGATGTCGCTTCGTCTTGCATATTTTGGTCGAGTGCCGAAGCGAGACCCATGATTTGCGCTTGTGTCATGCCTGCCTGACGGGCAACACCAGACAAGTCGGCAGTGAAGTCAACGATGTAACCGGCATTAGCAGAGGACGACTGCGCAAGATCGTTGACAGCAGAACCCGTGGCAAGCATAGCACCACGCAAGCCTTTTGTCTTATCCTCGCCAAACATCTGCGCCAACTTGCCAATCTTGGCAACAGCGTCATCGCCGAGGTCGTCGCCAAGCGCTACATTGATTTTGTCGGAACCGTCGACAAACTCCTCAATCATTTCTCTATTGGTGATGCCAAGCCTACCTGCATCTTGAGCAAGTCTGTTCAGTTCACCGCGCGCTGTACGGGTGTCCATCTTCTTAAAACTCTCGTTCATCACTTCGACCTCCTCGATGGCTTGCCCCGTATACTTAGTGACGTTGAACATCTCCTGGTTCATCGCGGCGTATTTATTGGTGCAGTCGCGTACAGTCGCAGATAAGCCAGTGACAGCTGCAAGGCCTTGAGTGATGGCACCCCAATTGGTGTTAAAGATATTGACGAATTTCGACCACTTGCTTTTTGTCAAATCTTGCTCAGCACCGACGGCTGCTATTTCTTTTTTTAGCGATTTCGCCTTTTCTGTCAGCTCGCGATACTCTTCGGTACCTCGATGCGTATTGGCGAGTTGTTCATTTACGAGTTTAAGCGATGTCTCCAATTCAAGCGCAGTCGAACCGCTGATGTTTTTTAGAGTGCGGTCTATCAGAGCATTCTCCTGGTCAAAATTCTCAGCTCGCCGTGTTGCTTCAGCTATAGCCGTATTGTATTGGCTGAGAGTAGCCGATATAGGCTGCTTCAGTTCATTGATGCGTGCCTTGCATCTCTCAAGATGCTCTTCAAGTCGCTTGTAGTCCTCAGGATTTGTTGCCGACTTCATCTGCTGCTTGAGCACACGTGATACCTTTTCGATCTCACCGATCGAAGCCGTCGAAAGATTTTGAAGCGTATTTATTGTATCGCTAACCCTCGATCTGTACGCATTTACATGATCTTCTGCTTTTCGTATCTCTTTGTTTATCTGCTTGATATCACTTACGGACGTGTCAGAATCTTTGAGTGCCTCGACTTTCTTTTGCTTTAGATCGTCGAGTGTCTTTTTTAGTGCTGCCATCTCGTCTTTTGCTTGTTGTGCATTAAGCGTGACGATGGTCTCGAAAGTTTGAGTTGTTGCCATAAAAAATGCTACTTTTGGTTTGTGAACCAAAAGTAGCATTTATATAAGCCCTGAAAAAATACGATATTATAGTTTGTCTTTATCAGTTTCTTTTTTTTCTTCTTCTTTTGCAAAGCCCATAAGCTCCATCCATATACGGTGTTCTTCTTTATGTTTAGCTCTTAAAGCCGCTCTTTTACGGTCAAGCCTACGCCCTTCCTCTTTGAGTCTTTCCTCTCTTTGCTTGTGACTCAACGATGAAGAATAGCCGTTATTTCTTTCGGCTAAAAGTACAAGAAGGACTGATACTATCCAGCTGAAAATAAGTATTGCTAACATATTGCAGACGATTTAATTGGTTATACCGCAAATATACGCAAAATATTTGAGACTGCAAAGTGTAGAGCCAAAATATTTTGGTATGCGCGGTGGAGCATCATCGTCGGCGATGTATCAGCCACAACAACAGCGACAGAACTACAAGCACCACTGCGCCGATAGTGAACTGCCCGACGCGCATCTGCGTGCGCTCCCACGTCGATAGCTTGCGCTCCACTGGTATGGGAAGACGTGTTGTGTCGGTCTGGAGCATTGCTTTATATATAGTGTCGGTCTTCACGCTTATGCGGTCACGCCATCGCCACACGCTCTTCTGGCTATACACTGTGTCGCCACGAGTGTAGTGTTCAACATACACCGAGTCGTGCAGCCGAAACGTGTCGGCACTCGTCCTCGCCTTATAGAGTGTATCAGTCTTAACGACCACTCGCTCTACAACCACAGGCTGCGGTGTAGAGCATCCACACAATAGTGTCAGCATTACGCAGGCTAACAAACCTAATGCGCCGGATAATAAACCTAATAGCGCACCGCACAATATTTCTAACAATTTATCTAATGTATTCATAATGTTATAAAAGGGTTATTAGTCGGTCTCCGCCTTGCCGTAGTCTCTTGGCGGTTTGCGCTTCATGCATCCGTTCACGGTACACTCGTTCCACTGCAGCTCGTGCATGCGAAGGAGCAAGTCGTGCTTCTCCGCACGCAGCTCTCGGATGAGATCACGTTGCTTGCCAATGTCGTCGTAGAGTGAGTCTATTTTGTTGTTGAGTCTTGTGCGCTCCTCCATGTGCTCCTCGTGTTCGTGGGTGTAGAGGTTGCGCCACTCCTGGGCGTAAGCGAGGGCGTTAGCGTCCTCCTCCTTTTGTGCTGCAGCTGCCTCTTTGCGCTTCCGCGAGTTATAGTAGAGCAGCTGCCCCACGATGCCACCGCTAACAAGCAGCGAAAGTATCTGTAAAACCATATCCATCTGCACCTCCTTACTCTATTGTTATCCAAATCTGCTCGCCTCTCTCGTCCGCAGCCTTCAGCATGGTGTATACCTTGCGGAACGTCGCCGTTGAGTTCAGTACCTGTCCGACCGCTTTATTTTCTCCGATGAGGATGCAGCCATCCGTATCCTTCGCGGTGTTGCCGATGTGTATCAGCACGCCCTGGTAGCCAGGCGTATTGCACAGTCGCGGCAGTCTGCCCTTGCAGAACTGATACTGCGCCCGACCTCCGAAGCGTGGCGATACCGTCTTCATATCGACGAGGTATCTGCCAGTCGGAATGGCGGTTTCGCCTTTGATTTTAACTCCGCATATCTGCGCAACTGACATATTAGATGTCAGTCCTCTGTCCTTGTCTTCGAGTGTGTCGCAGACGTATGCGCCATCGACGTACATCTTGCCGATGGTGTACGCCTCCTTCTTTGCTATTCGTTTTACCTTGATTTCCATACTATTTTAGATTTAGATAAATAATGTTGTTACGATGTTAAGTATCGCGCAGCCTCCGTCGCGTCGATAGCGTAGCTCATGCTTTAATGTTTCACACTTTCCTCCATGTTCTGCTGTACACCCATGAGAACAGCACCTTACCGTTAGTGAAAGTAGCGTAGCCCAAACGTCTGTCCGGGTATTTTCCACCCGTGCTCGGAGCTTCCGTCTTCTCTGTCTTAGCCCCGACAAAGAAATAAACGCCGCTTGCGAGATTTATCAGACTACCGTTCTCTGCCAAAAGCGTGTCGCTCGTAAAGTATTTACCGTCAGCCTGCTGCGCAAGAGCCTCGGTTGTCAGACCTCTGTCTTCATCAGGCATACACTTGCCGTTGTTGCGTGCCGCTGTATACTGATAGAAATTCCTAAAAGATGTAGGCACCGATGTCTCACCAAGCACGCCTTCTTGCTCGATTCCATCCAAAGCTCCGAATATAATTCTTCCTGCCCTTGCCGTAGCTACAGGTAGCTTGACGCTATAGCTTCCTACCTCATACGTCTTGAATTCCGTAAAACTTGTAGTGCCGATCCATTCCGTAGCCGGCATGACGCCGATTCTCGCAACCACAGCTTCAGAGAATCGCGAAGCATCCCAGCCGCCAGGACCAAGGTCGTAAAGTATATTTCCTGCGTTGTCGAGATACTGCATCACCGCCATGCCGTTTTCGTTCACACCGAAACGTATGTTAGTCTTGCCTATAGTGCCTGCTACCTCCAGTAGTCCGTTGTGAATCTTGATAGTCGCTCCGCCTTTAGCCTTTGTCTCCATTTGCGTAACCTTCACCAAGTCTGCGTTTATGGCGCCGTCCTTAAACGCAGCAACCTCCTGTCCTGAATTATCGCGGAACACAGCGTTGTCAGACGTGAAGACAATCTTATCTTGCTCGATGTCAATGCCAGTGCGCAGTAGCTTGGCTACAATGCCACTGTCCTCGACATAGCCGTTTGCTGAATCTATCCAGTCAGTAGGCGTTGCTCCCACCTCCAACTTCGGCATCGTTACCCACGCCGTACCGCCTTGCAAACAACGGATGAGGACATAGTTAGGTATGCCAGTGCCCTCCGAACGCCAGTGTACCCAATAACGTTTCCACTCGCTTGTGATATAGAAGCGACGTCCGCCGTCGGCGTTGCTCGTTGTTGTATCGCGCTCGCTGTCTTCGGCAAATATGCTTAGATTAGAACCACTCCACATGTATGCGTCAATATTGCCACTACCTTTTGCCATAAAGGAGAATATATAGTCCTCATCTTTTTTGATGATGGTATTCACGTTCCACTGCGCCATCTCGACGTACTGGGACGTTGCGCCTGCATAAATAACGGAGCAGCCATTATTATAAGACTCATTAGTGACTACCGAGGCATCCAAGCGCATCAGATTGCCGGCTTTGGCGAACGTGCGCGTATTGTCGAGCAGGTTGCCTCCGATGTAGTTGTAATCATTGGGCGAAGCACTCCAACCTACGAAATCATTCGCCGTGCCCTCTATGAGGATAGGTTGGGCGATGTATACCTGCTGACTCGCAGTAGATGCCTCCACTTTCACGCACGCCACGGAAATCCACTCATACGGAGCGTTCGCTGCCACAGTAAAGGTTTTCTGGTAGAGATACCATCCATTGCTTGGCGTTATCGTTGCTCCCCCTAAATTCGCACTACCCTTCGGACCGGTATATCCACTTGGTCGCGACGTGTCGGTTGCCGAGCTGTGCCACACCACCTCTCCCGTAATTTCTACTTTGGCAGACTTCGTGCGTGCCCAGAAAGCCAGCGTGTACGTTTTGCCCTTGGTGACATGTATGTTGCGAGAGTTCGATGCTTCACCCCAACGTGCACCGCCTGTCTTGGCATCGGGCGCGAATATCACATTAGCACCATCATGCGCCGACGTGCGATATATCTTAGACCTTAAAAGATAGCATCCTTCACCTTGCTTGCGGAACAACGAGCCGACGAGCAGGTTGCGCCGCTCGGCAAGAGTGCGGCCCACCTTCAGAGATATCTCGCGTGCCGACTGCAGAATCTCTGAAGAGTATTGTTCTAATGCGGAGCTTGTTTGCAGCGGCATACCGTCTACCTTATTCGTCAGTTCTGTGTACTTCGACTCCATCTTCTTCGCATCTGCCTTTAGTCCACCGAAGTACTTAGTATAGTCTAAGTGCCACGTCAGGCGCACGACGAACGTCTTGTCACCCACCACCACCGACACATCGACATAGCCATCGGTGTAGTACATAGTATTGCTACCGGCGCTGTATGTGCGTATGGAGTTGATACGAATCGATGTGCCTGACACACTTGCCGTGCAGTTAACATGCGTTTTGATAGTAATAGAACTTGCGCTCACGACGGCACCACCCTTGCGGCACACTACTGTAGCATAACCATAGGTGTTGATGCCGCCCGATGTTGTGCCGGATGGTACTCCGTCATCAGAAGTAGAGATGGTGATAGGTGCACCTTGAAGCTCAACAGTGTAAGCATCAGTGCCAGCAGTTCCCTTATCACCTTTGTCACCCTTATCACCTTTATCGCCCTTGTCGCCATCTTTTACAGCCACAATGGTTATCCAGCCACGTGCAAGTATTGTTGCCATATCTTTTCGTTTTTAGAAATAGGGTGAGGTGCCCTATTTAGACACCTCACAAGTAAATGTACCTCTCACTGCCACATCAGCGTTCGCCACCGTGACATACGGCTTTGTTGACGCATTCACTGGACTTGATGTGCCGCTCCAGTTTGTTGCTACGCCGTTCGAGTCGTACTTAGTCCACTTGTACTGATATTTGCAGGCGTGAGTGCTGTCAGCCTTAACAGCGGTGCCGTCTTCGACCACCTTGCCATCCTTCCATAGACGTGCGAACAGCTCTGTAGACTGAGCACCATTGACAATTTTGTCGCCAGTGAGTGAGTAAACCTCTACGACATAAGGGTCGCTGGCATCGAAGAACGTGATTATTGCGTTAGCAGTATCAGCACCATCCTTCACCGTACAGCGGAATGTCTGGAAGTTCAGCACATCGTCGGCATTCACATTCAGCGTGCTCACGCCACCCGATGTGGTGACGTTGCCAGCAGCTACTGCACTCCAGGTGCCAGCACTGATATTGAGCACCTCCCACGTCATGCTTGTCATTGTAGTGTCTTGCACGTTGCCGCGGTAGAATTTAGCCACAGCACGCAATGGCTTGGAACTATTTGTAGAGTCGAAGGTGTTGCCGTCAGGAGTCTCTATCTGCACCGTCTGTAAAGCACCACCCGACTTTGCCAAGCTGATAGTCAGATAGCCTCTGCACTCTGTGGTAGCTTTGGTCTCGGGGTCGGTATAGGTACATGCCCACTCGATATTCTTCACGCTGCCATTCTTCGCAATGTTGCTGACGATGTTGAGCTGATACGACTTGCCCTGCACTGGTGTCGCTGCTGCGCCATCTACAGTCCACTTCCATTTTGTACAAGCTGCTGTTGGAGCTTGGTCGGTAGAGCTACCCGTCACATACACACGAGCTGTGATGACGTTAGGTGCACTCGTTGTGTAACTCGGAGCGTACACACCGGTATCAGGCGTGAAAATCTGAGTCTGACCCTGCGAAGCTTGCGTGAAACACTGAACGGCTTTGCCGTCGTTAAGGTCAACGATCGTGATTTGACCATTCGCTAATACTTTTGCCATAATTTCTTGTTTGTTTAAATTAATAATATCTATATAAATCGTTAAAAATGAAATCTAAATTAAAACCTCACACTCGAACTGCGCCTGCCTTACGACATCATCACTACTCACAACGCAGACTCTACCGATACCTTCATGCAGAGTATTCCACGTTGTATCATCTGCCGTATCTGCCGATTGTCTTCGCCACGACCACGCGCTGTCGCTTATGGTGTCGCTTATGTCCTCGCCGTTGCGTAACAGTTTAGCTTCGAGAGTCAACTGCCCGGTGCCGTTTATCATCACCGTGCCCGAACTACTCGTTATCACTATTTGGTACGCCAAACCATCCTCGCCAGGATCGCCCTTCTCGCCCTTCTCACCTTCGATTTGCTTCAGCCAGTCCGCTGAGCCGTTCACCGGCTCAGCTGCAGTACCGCTCTCGTTAGTGCAGAGCCACACAGCGTTGTGGTGGTTCACCTGGTCGTAATAGTCGTAAGTAATGCCACGCTGCCATTCGCCGCGGTAGTTCACCATGTGTATAGTCTGGCCAGATGACGAGATCCACTCGAACGACGTAGATGTTATGCGCGAGCCATTCGGTGACAGACAGAACACCTCTCTGCCATCATGCGTGTAGCTATTGACACCCTTGTAAGCAACGATGCGTGGCGTATCAGGTCCAGTAGTCTCTAACATAAGCACCCCTTGACGATCTATCTTTGCAGGGTCTTGGCAGCCGTCAAGCACAATGGTATCTCCTGCAGTTGGCTCATCGCTACCCTCCGCGCAGTTACCTTTGGCGAGCACGATCCAATTAAACAACTTGCCATCATAGAGCACATCACCCATACCATTAGTCACCACTTCAGCCTCGGTGCTCACCTCTGTTACAATGCGCCAGTAGAGGTGGTTCTGTTTGCCCTCGTACACACCAGGCTTAATGTCGAAAGTCTGGCAGCGTGCTTGGTCGCCAATCTTCCAATAGTTCTGAGTAGCCGTTGTGCCGTCGTCTGCGAGCAAGAAACACTTCCACCCGGTGAGGTTGCGTTGAAGGTCATATATTTCTTGCACAGCCACAATCTTGCTACCAGCACCACTGAGGTAGATATTGCCACCAACGTATGAGAGCTTGCGTACCTCCAGCTCGTTGAAAATGGCTTTACCCCACACCATAAGGTCGGTGATGTCAAGGCGATACTTGCCGTCGCCACGGTCTACCAAGCCGAAGCCCGACTGCGATTCGGTGCTGTAAAGCATCGATGTGAGCTTGCTCAGTACTGCTGAGCCATCTTGAGCCATGCCGTGTGTACCAGAACCTACAGATAGTCCGCGCAAGAAGCGTATATGCCCCTCTGCCTTGTCGTCAATGTCGCGTCGCAGAAAACGGCTTAGGTCCAGCTTCTGCTCAACAACCTGCAACAGCCCCAGCAGCGCATTGCCGATGCGTTGTGCGGTGTTAGCATGAGTAGCACGCTCGTCGCGTATCTGCTCCAAGTCTTTGCGTAGGCTATCGTTATTTGTTGACATATTACTCTGATGTTATTTTTATGATACAAAGATAAGGCGATGGAGGCGAGAATAAAAAAACGAGAAACGAACACTACAGCTGCGCCACCGCGCGGTCGATGGTGCTTGAACCACCAGTGAAGAGTTGCCGTAGGAATGATGACACGAGACCATTGTATGTAATGCCGTAGTAAGCAGCCTCGAACTCGTTGAGACGGTGTAGCGAGTACATGTACTTCTTTGAGAACCAGTCGCGTTTCTGTCGGTGGTGTGGGTTCGACTTCCAGTCCTTCAGGAATGTCAGGTCGCCACCGTTGTTGTGGCGGCAGCCGTTGCCGACACCACGCGCCACATAGATGCCATACTCCAAAAAACGGTGCTCTATCGATGTCACCGGGCCAGGATGTATGACACCCTGCACGGAGCGCGACAAAGCACCGGTATCGTAAACTGGTGGCGCGAACTGCATCATACGCTCGCGCCACATCTTAACCATAAACTCGCTCCAACCCTCAAGCCACTTCTGGTGCTCGGCGTCGGTCATGTTCGGTTTAAGTCCATTCTGACTGCTCATAGCTAATGTCTATAGGTTGTTCGTTCTGCACCATGAAGTAGAGTCCCGTCACACCATTCATAGCGTAGCGACCGAGCTCGGTAGAGTAGATGTTGTTCAGCTGCAGGTATGTCAGACGCTCGTCGCCGAGTCCGTCGCGATCGTGCAGCAGTCGGGAATGAAACTGTCGGAACAACTGGCGGCAGAGGTTCAACTTCTGCTCGCGCTCCGCCATGTCGTCGTAGCGGTAGTGAGCTACGATGAAGACGGTGTAGACATCGCGTCGGAAATATCCCACGCCGTTGCTGAAGGTCTGCTGCGATGTGGTGTCGTCGACCATGATGAAGTTTTTGTGCTTGCGGAACGAGTCCATAACACCTTGTATCGAGTCGGGACCAGAGCAAAGGCATGGGTGGAAGTCGTGCTCGGTGGCGAGGCGGTTGCTCTTCGCGAGTTGAGAGAAGTAGTCGAGAGCCGGAAATAAGTCTTTCATATATCACGTGTATTAACTTGTTAGCTTAGGATATTTGCGTTTGAACTCTTCAGCCTCACGCGCTTTGGCATCGAGCTCAGTAAGAGCACGCCAGCAGTCTGTCTGCTTCACAAGCGTCTCCTTTGTCACGTCGCCGTCGGTGAGAGCACGCAGCTGCACATTGAACGACTGCAGCATCGACAGCTCGGATATGTCGTCGTCGCTCTCCGTTCTGCGGAAGAAGTGTGGGAAGGCGTGCGACATGACGACTTTCACGTGCGCAAACCATGCGAGCGTGGCAAGGTGCTCCGCAGGTGTCAGTGTCAGTTCTGCTGGTCGCGAGAAGTCGGGATTGCGATAGAGGAAAGAGGCGAGCACATCGATTGCGTCATCATTGCCCGTAGAGTGAAAGCGTTGGTAGTACTTCTCCATGCAGAGGTACTCCTCGAAGGTTATGATGCGATGGTGCTCGGTGTCCTCCTGCAGCAATGGATGGACAGCTTCGAGCCCCTGGACAACATCCAACCTATTATCCATTTGCTCTATGCTGTCCACCCAAGCGAGCTGCTCCAGGAACGAGCGTATCTGCCATAGCTGCAGATAGAACACTCGTTTGCGCTTCTCACCCTCGGGCTGGTAGACACACTGCCATCCGAAGCGGTTCTTCTTGATGACGTTGATACCAGTGAAGCGCACGAACATATATGTCTTCACCATCACCTTGTCGGCGAAGGTGGAAAGCAGAAAGAAGGTGTAGCGCAGCTGCTCTTGTGTCAGCTCGCTCCACGACTTGGGGCATGTGAGTTCTATTTTATCCATTGAAGAGAAATGCAGAAGATTCTTTTTTGTTGCAGAACGTCAGCATGTGTGCCGAGCTGTACGCCGTAGTAGTGGGGTAAATGCAGAATGTCTCCGGACAGCCCTCGACCAAACGCTCCATGCGTCGGAAGAGAGCGGAGTGCAGTGCTCCGTCACCGTCGGCAGCCCAGAGGTCGACGAAGTCGCGCGCCAGCTGCACGAACCCTCCGTACTCTATCATATTCTTTTTGTCTTTGCATCGATAAGCCTTCAGCACATCGTCTATCTGCTCGTCGGAGAAGCGCACTCGCAGCTGCTCCTCTGCCTCGCTGATAGCACGTTGCATAGCCTCCCAGTCCTTGTACGACCGGCTTTGGATGCCTTGTGCAAAGAAGAAATAGTGCTCCGTGTATATGTGGCGCACGAAGTTCTGCGCCTGCTCTGTCACACCCCACTCCTCAGAGCGCAGCTGCTGTACCACCATAGCACGCGCACGGCACTGTGCAGTGCGCAGCTGGGCCTCAAGGGCATCAACACGCTGCTTCGATGCCGGCGATATAGTGTCGTTCGACACTATGCCGAAGCCTGTAGAAGTGAGCACGAGGTCGAGCTGTCTGAACACCGAGAGGAAGGCATCTACGCACACCAACATCTTAAAGTAGTACTTTAACGGTTCGCTCTCGTCGGTCGACTCAACTCGCTGAGCACCAGGCTCGCCGAGCAGCATGTCGTAGTAATTGTTGAGTGCTGCTTCTATGGCAGGGTACACTGCCTCGAATACCTCGTCGTGTGCAGATGCGCCCACTGGCAGTGAGCGTTCAAAATCTTCTTTGAATATTGCTATCATATTGAATTTTGAGTTTTGAATTTTGAGTTTTGATTGCTATTGCCAGTCACCATCTTCGCATCTCGCTTCTCGTCGAGCGTAGTCAGCACGATCATCGGTACGTCAACAGTGGCTTTTTCATGCCATTTGTTGTAGTGGAGTATCACGTGATAGGGCTTGCACATCACGTCGTGGCAAGGCTTCTCGATAGCCTGCTTCAGCGTAAAGAGTTCGCGCTTGTCGGAGCCCGAGTTGTTCATCTGGCTCTTGCCGGGCGTAGCACCCACCAGGTTCGGGTGAATGCCGAAGGCGAAGCACAGAGCGTTAGAAGCCTCAGACATGTCGTCGCTCCAGTTTCCACCCTCCTTCTTCGAGGCATCGTTGAGCGGTACGATGCGCACCATGCGGTTCTCCTTGCCGTTGGGGTCTACGTAGTAGCCGCTGATCATCGCCTTGCCGGCGTTCTCGATGCCCGTCACGAAGTCGATGATGTTCTGCTTCTCCTGCTCCTTGCGCTCTCGGCGCTTCTGCTCGTCAGAGATCATCTCGTTGTCGCACACGTTATCCCAGTAGTCGTCGTGCACCTCAATCTGCACCCTTGGAGCCGACGTGTTCTTAATCATGTAGCGTTTGCCGATGCCTATCAGACGATAGATGTCGAACCACGTGTCGCGGAATATCGACGAGTAGTAAGGCACGGGGTATGTCTGCGTGCCCGGCGTTGCCATACGGCTCACGATGGCGAATTTGCGGTCTTTTGTAGGCTTGCGTCGCAGACCCGTCTGTGGGTCGGGTTCAGCACCCATGCGCACCAGGAGGTCGCCTAATGGGTCCCAGTAGTCGAGTAGAGGAATTGCCTCTATCTTCGACTCGTCGAGGAAGCCCAAGCGCCAGTCGCCATAGAACACGTGCTCCGGCTTGCCACTATGGGTGCTCGATGCAGCTTCGAAGCGACAGTAGGAGGCATCCTTGTTGCGCACCGTCACGATACGCTCGCCGTCGCGCGAGAGGATGACCACCGTCACCGAGAACGAGTAGAACTTCATATCCGTAGCCTGCTCAAGGAATACCTCCTGGAGTGAGTTGCGTAGGCAAAACTGTAGTATGTCAGGTTCTGAGACATCTTGCTTTGTCTTGCGATCGACGAAGCGCACGCCCTGACCATAGCATGACACGATATTGAACTGCTGGCACTGCGCCGTAATCATGTTGGACATTATCTCGCGGCGCAGACGATAAGGCAGCTGGTCGTCGTAGCCCCACTGCACGTACTTATACTGCTTGCCGCCGACGGTGATGGGGCGCACGAGATTACTGCCCGGCAATCGATCATCGTCGAAGATGGTGTTCGAGTCGGAGCCATACTCGGAAGTCACGGAGTTGCTCTGCCCCGCAGAGCCTATGCCCGACGGAGCTATGCGATAGCGGCGGAAGCCTTCGGCATCAGGCTGCGCCGATGTTGGCAGAAGAGTGTTGCTATTGGTCATAAATAAACACGTTTGTTATTAATTTGTATGATAAAAATCTGTGGCAAGGCTCTGATGGCGCGGTTGCGAGGGTTGCGCAGGCGCACATAGCCACCTCGCCAGTTGACGTGGTGCACCAGCCACCCCTTGTAGTGCAGCATCTCGCCGGTGCCACCCTCCCACGCATGGATGTCGACGAGTGAGCGGTGCTGGTAAGCCTGATCGAGCAGGCGCAGCATGTCAGCAAAGTGTATAGCGCCCATCACTCAAAGGTATTGTCGAAGGTATTGTCAAAGATGCGTCCGGAGCGCAGCGTGTCGAACACGTTGTGGTTGCGCTGAGCATACTGGTAGCTGAAGGTGAAGCGTGGCATCGACTCGTCGTTGTTGTTGTACTCCGACTTTGAGTCGGTGACAATGACCTCTTTGCCTACATTTGGGTGTCCGTCCTTGAAGTTCACCACATGTATGCTCTTAGATCGGAAGAGCTCGTCAGCCCAATTCGCCATTGCGAACGTGAGGAAGCCCGTGTCAGCCTTGAAGGTGCGTGTCTCGGCTATCTCGTAGTTGCGGTTAAACTTGCCGATGTAGCCCTGGCTACGCTTATATGTAGGCGCCACGGTGTGTGTACCCGTGCAGTAGAGCAACTCGTCGCAACCGAACGAGTTCTCGAAAACCAGGATGGGAGCGCAGTCAGGTTCGTCTAAATCGATAGAGAACCGGAACTTGCGCTGCCCAGCCTGGACCCAAAAACCTAATAAACAACTATCAGTATCGCTAACGAACTTGCTCGGAGTAACATCAATCGTAGTATAGCGACTATTGCCACCAACTGGCGAGAGCGAGAACTCCTTTGTAGTGCCATCGTCATAGTCGGCAATGACGGAAGCCTTGTCGGTGCCGATGTAGTGTAGGTATTCTAAGCGGTTTAGTGCGGTCTGTTTAGCGCCATCTAACATCGTGAGAAAGTGCGTGTTGATAAAGTCAGTAGCAGGAGTGTTGATATCTGCCTCGCAGTATATGATCTTCGACGAGATGGTGGCAGTACCGCCATCATCTTCACGAACGTAGTCATCTTCTTCGATCTTGATGGTGAGGTTGATGCTCAAGTTCTGGCGAGCATACGGAGTGAGCAGACGGTCGAGCTCTGCGAGTGTTATCTTGCCGTCGACTGGGAAGAAACGTTCTGAGAATATCTCCTTGCCGTCGATGGTAATGGTGACGGTGGTGCCTATTCGGCTGGCGTTGCCGATGTCGCCACTGGATGGAGTGAACGAATATATCACGTCGGGGATGCACGACGAGAAACATGTTGCGGGTAGCGACTGAAGAAGAGTGATCATAAATGCTTGTTATTGGTTTGCAACGGCAAAGATATAACAAGCTCGCGACACGTAAGAATACAAAAACGGCGCACCCTATTCACATAGAATGCGCCGCAAGCGAAAAATGTAAAAAAATGTTTTTTATCTTATGGCTCTATTTATCATTTGCCATACAATACACAACTACTTAAGCAATCCCTTAAAGGCTTTCTGTATTCCTGCACGTTTTTTCTCGTCTGACGGATGGCAGTAAGTATCCATCGTTATCTCTACGCTTGCGTGGCCGAGTATAGAAGACACAGTCTTGACATCAATGCCTTTTTCTATCATTTGAGTTGCAAATGTGTGTCTCGCACAATGCACAATTTAAGCAAAAGCAACGGAAAGTGAAGATGAGAGAAATGAACTGC
>ERZ1031798.126-NODE-126-length-19943-cov-7.313958_pt1 | contig 19943 bp, 14 predicted proteins | sample MGYA00517882_ERZ1031798 | MGnify/ENA primary metagenome ERZ1031798 (study PRJEB33719, sample SAMN04261244) | wastewater metagenome | biome: rural village; feature: human; material: feces | host: Homo sapiens | place: El Salvador | collected 2013-01-07 ...
TTCTATCGGTAAGAGTGGACTTCCTAATCTTAACATTGAGTTCCGTCAGATGGCGGTATTCGATGCAAAGGGTGACAAGAAGAGCGGTCATCGTAATATTCTCACAAAGGATATTAGTGCTATGGCTATTAAAAAGTAAGTAAAGCTTTTATCTTTTATATGATTTAAAATTAAACTTCAAAAGGCGGTGAGGTAAGGGAACTTTCCCAAGCCGCACCGCTTTTTATGTTATAAAACATATTTTGATATGAAAACATCAGACAAGGAAAAGGTAACAAAGACGCTTGCCGAGGCATCTGTAAAGATTAAGGTTGGTAAGTTTCGCTTTAGAGTGAAGCCCCTCACCTTTATGCAGATTTATGAAATGGGTGTATTCGGTAACTCTATCAAAGAACCAACATGGAAGGAAGATGATATGATGAATATCATCCCTCTTTTGTTTGAGCACTCTGAGACAGCTCGTTTAATGAGCGAGATTTTTATCGTGTGCGCCTTTCGCAAGAAGTGGGCACGCAAGGTATGGGGGCGATATATACGCAAGCACCTTGATATCATGGCATTCAATGAGCTTATAAAGTTCATTAGCGGTTCTTTTAATGCAAATTTTTTCTTAACCTCTATAACTTTCCTGACCCAGATGAAGATAATGACGGAGCCGAAAACGACTCCCCGTGGGCAACAATCGGACAAGTAATGAAGTACTTTCGCATGAGTTACGAGGAGGTCGTATTTAATCGCTCATACCTTAATATTATTCTGCTTAACCGCTCGATTCCGTCCTTTAATACAAATACCAAGGATGAACCGAGAAAAGGCAGCACACAGCAAAAGAAGCCACAAAAAGAGTATCATAAGATAAAAGAGCCAATCTCTGCTAATGATTTCTTTATGGGCTTTATGTAATAATCATAAAATAAGCAAACAATATGGCAGCAGCAGATGAAATACTTGGAATCAGCGGACAGATGGATATTTCCGATATTCAGCAATCTTTTGATAAGTTGATAAATGACCTTAATTCACTTGGAGTAAAGACTGATGAAGTTAGCTCAAAGATGACTAAGGCATTAAATGATATTGCTCAGAGTTCGGCTTCTGATAGTGAAAAGACGAAACAATCAGTGCAAGCTTTAAAGCAAGGTATCGAAGATATTAATAAATCTCTTTCCGATACACCAGAGGCGTTAAAGAAACTTGCATCGGAGGCTCAGACCGCAGAGGCAACAGTTGATAAGCTCAAAAAAAGATTGTCGGAAACAACCGAAGGTTCACCGAAATGGAATGAGATTAATGAGCAGTTGAAGTCTCAGCAGAACTTAGTAGAGAAACTTAACGGCGAATATTCATCAATGTTGGGTACATTCGGTAGTACTCAGCAGTATGTTGGTACTCTTAACGCTGCTATTGATACATTGAATGCAGGTCGTTCTATATCAACCGCAGCAACTGGTGCAAATGCGGCGGCTCACGTAGGTGCGGCGGCAGCGGTTGGAACAGAAGCTGTAGCACATGGAGAAAACTCAACCAAGATTGCTGAAGAAACGGAGAAAACACAGCAGAATACACAAGCAAAGTTGCATCTTACAGAATCAGCGAAAGACTATGTATATACAACTCAAATGGAAGCAGAGGCGATTGATGCGGTTGCAAAACGCCTTGCAGAGGGTCGTTCTGATGAAGAGGAGTATATCAATAGCAAGAAGAGTGGCTTAGCTGTAAGTGAATCTCTTGTACAGAAAATTGAAGAAGAAAAACAAAAGATAAAAGAGCTTTCTGATGCTTATGCTAATTCGACAGATGCGAATAATGGAGTAGCAACACCCGAAGCACAAAAAGCGTATAACGAAGGTGTAAAAGAGGCTACCGATAATATTAAAGAGTATCGTAGTGAGCTATCTTCTTTAAATCAAAGTCTTGATAATCTTGAAAATAGTCATTTTAAGGCTCAACAAGCTATCAATGGGCAAACTGATGCAACCCAAAATTTAAAGCAGGCTACTGAAGAGGCAAAGAATGCTTCTGATATATATTTTAATGGTGAGAAAGCAACCATTGAAGGAGTAACTGAGGCTTTGAAGCTAGATTATCAGGAACTTAAACAGCTTAAAGCTGAATATGCTACATACAAAGGTGCTGGCGACACAGAAAATGCTAAAAAGAACCTTGAAGAACAAAAGGAGTTAAATAAGCATATATCAGAAGGACGAGAAGTACTCAAACAACTTGGTACTTCTTACGAAGATGCAGCTAAAGGAGCTAAAAAGACAAAAGAGGAAACCAAGGAGGTTGTAAAGTCTGCCGAAGATGCCACAAAAAAAGTAGGTGGAATCTTTTCTAAATTTAAAAGTGTCCTTGGTGGAGCTTTGAAAGGTGATTTCTCTGCCCTCTTCTCACTCTTTGGAAAAATCGGTGTATGGGGAGCAGGACTTGGTACTTTAGGAAAAGGTATTTATGAGCTAACTATCCGTGCCGAAGAGTTTAGAAATGCTCTACAACCTCTCTCTCATTATCTTGATGAGAGTAACTTACAGACGGTAAGGCAGAATATACTTTCATTATCAGACGAAACTGCTAAGTCGGTTTCTGATATGGCTACTGCTGCAACTCAGTTCGTAAAGGTATGGGATAGTCTAAGAGATTCACCAGAGGCTCTTACCACTATGATTAAGACATCAAACGAGTTTGGAGCACTTGCTGGAAAAACATCAGAAGAGGGAGCAAAATTCCTCTCAAATCTTGCTTCTGAATATCACATGACTGCGCAAGATGCTACAGCAGCATCTGCCATGATTGCAACTGCTGCTCATAACTCGACAAGTAGCTTCGGTGAAATGGCTGATGCTATATCAAGTGCAGGTTCTTCTGCTGCTCTTTATGGCGTTTCTTTTAAAGAAATGGCTACTCTTATCGGTTATTCTAGTAATCAGTTTGGCGGTGCTCAAAAGGCTGCATCAAAATTCTCTATGCTTCTTATGAGTATGAGTAAGATGCAAGATAAATACAATCCTTCTGTTGTCGGAATGATTACTGCCTTACAAAATCTGAAAGCTGCATACGAAAGAGGTGAACACGTAGAGAATAACTTCATGGCTCGCCAACGTAGTATCGCTATGTACTTTATTAAGAATGCGGATGCTATTGCTAAGTATAATAAAGGCATAGATAGTAATGTTGCTAAACAGGAACTTCTGAATGATATTAATGCCAAAGCTTCTGTGAATGTTGCTAAGCTACAAAACTCATGGAATGGTTTTCTTACTGCGATTAATGCCAACCTTACACCAACCCTTACAAGAATACTTAATTTCTTTACAAAGATTATAGGCGGTGCTCAGAAGACAGCAGACGAGCTTAATTATTTGAAGAATTTCGATAATAACCATAAAGGAGCAAAGCGTGGTATGCGATATACCGAAACCGTTACAAGTGGTTGGACGGCTGGTTTTCAAGAATCTACCATTGCTAATATGGGAGCAAGGCAACAGTATAACGTTAGCAGGGAGGATGGTTTGAAGCAGTATAGACAGCAGAGGGATAAACTTAAAAGAGTGTATCAACAGGGATTAAAGAATGCACAAAGAAAATGGCGTAACGCAAGTGGTAATGCTTATGCTAAGAGTGCAGGTAATTTCATGTTACAATACTATAACAAAAATCGTTCTACTTTCTCAGAGTTTACTCCTCAGATGTTTAATGAATTATTGAGAAACCAAAGAAACTCTACGATTGCTTTATCGAATAAGCCAATTAATTCTAGTATTAACCTTGGTGGAAATGGTTATGTTCCTAAACCAAATAAAGATAAGTCTGCTGACCAACAACGCAACTATCGTGAGCAGCTTGCGGAGCAACAGGCAAAACAACTTGCTGATGATAAGAAAATCGAGTGGGAACTTTATGTTGCCGAGCAAGAGGAAGGTATTGCAAAGGAACATGATGCTAACGAAAAGGAGTTGAAGCAGAGAAAGCTCGACTTTGAAAAGAAGAAGCATCAGATTGAGGAAGAGGCAGAAACCTTGCGTCAGAAGAATATTCAGATTGCGAAGGCAGAATATAGCAAGAATCCTGCAAATAAGAAAAAGGAAGGTTTCTATGCAAGCGGTTTGGATAAAGGGGTTAAATTAACAGACGAACAGCAACAGCTCATTGAGGCAAAGATGAGCACATTGAATGCACAGCAAGAAGAAGATGCAAAAAAACGCCTTGCTGCACAGCTACAGAACTTGTACGACTACCTTAAAGAATATGGTACAGTACAAGAACAGAGATATGCTATTGCGAAAGAGTACGATGATAAGATATCGAAGGCAACCGATGATAATCAGAAGAAGATACTTCAAAAACAAAAAGAAGCAGCATTGGCTCAGACAGATGCCAAGAAGTTAGCTATGGGTATTGATTGGGGTACTTCTTTTGCAGGTATTGGTAATGTTCTTAAAGATATTGCTAAAGATACACTCAGTAAAGTTGAGGAGTATATGAAAACGGCTAATTTCAAGTCCTTACCTGCTGCTGATAAAAAATCATATATTGACCTTCGAAATAATCTCCGAGCAGAAACAAATAATAATGGCTCTTTTGGCTTTAGTAAGTGGGATGATGTAGCAAATGATGTAAGAGCTTATCAGAATAGCGTAAAGTGGTTACAAAAAGCAACGAAAGCACATGATGATGCTATCGCAGACCGTGACAAAGCCGAAAAAGACATAAAAAATGCTATATCAGATAAAGCCAGAGAGATAGCAAAGATAAAACTTGAAGGAGCAAATAAAAGGGTTGAAGAAACAGGACAAGCGCAAACAGATGCTGAAAATGGGGTTCAAGAAGCACAACAGCAGTTACAAGATTCTACCACAGAAGCAGCAAATGGTTTGCAAAATTTTCAATCAATGCTAAGTAATATTACTAATGGTTCTCTCTCGGGTTTTGTTAAAGGTATAGGGCAACTTATTACGTCTTTATCTGGTGGTACATCGAAGGTTGGTGAAGCATTGGCAAATTTTACAGGAAAAATCGGTGGTCTTGTTGGTGCTATCCTATCATTAATTGATGCTCTTGGAGACAATCCAACTGAGTTTATAGATAATCTTTTAGATAAAATAGTAAAAGTTATCGAAGCTGTTATATCTCAACTCCCACAGATTGTATTGACTGTAGTAAAAGGTGTTGGCAATGTTATTGGTGGACTTGTAAGAGGAGTTGCTAATATATGGAGTGGAGGTAAAGCATTTGGTTCGAATGTATCAAAAATGGAGAAAGAAATTGCAGAATTGAGTGCTTCAAATCAAGAATTATCCAAAGCAATTTCTGACCTTTCCGAATCAATTAGAGGTGATGATAATACAAATCAACAATCGGTTGAAGCTTACAAGAAAGCGGTTGCGGCTCAGAAAGAATATAATAAAAATCAGCAACAGCAGATAAGAAACCGTGCAAAAGAATATTCTAACTCAGGACATGGTTTTTTGGGGTTTGGAGGTCGTTCTTCGTTTAATAGCCATGCAAACGATAATAAAGGAGCATGGTTAAATGCTTTTAATAATACATTAAGAGCACAAGGCTTCAATACATCTGTAGGTTCTGCGAGCGATGTATGGAATCTATCTCCTGAAATGCTTAAAGCGTTAAGAGATTATGCACCAGAAGCGTGGTCGAATTTCTTTAATGCAGGAAGTAAAGGACAGGCAAATCCACAAAGTCTTGTTAATGATTATATTGAGCAGGCAGGTAAACTTGAAGAATTAACTGACGCATTAAATCAAAAATTAACAGGATATTCTTGGAGTGGGTTTAAGGATAGTTATTCATCTATGATAAAAGATTGTAAAAAAGAAACAACCGATTTTGCAGATTTTATCAATGAAACTATCTCTAATGCTATTGTGGATTCTTTTATGAACTCAGAGGCGAATAAAGCAAGGCTGAAAAATATCTATCAGATGGTTGCTGATGCTGCTAGTGATGGAAATATCGATGAAGATGAAGTAAGAAATATTAGAAGAGAAAATGAGAAATATGCTGATTATGTAATATCTTGGAGAGATTCAATGATTAAGGCTGGTCTTATCAAGGATACTTCTACCTCCGAACAGACAGCAACGGGTAAGGGTATTGAGGCTATCACCGCAGACCAAGGAAGCAGCCTTATCGGTATCGGCTATGCGATGCAGATTGCTATAGAGCAGGGTAATGAGATTCGTAAGACGATAGCTGAACATACATCTTACGTGCGACTTGATGTTGCACAGATAAAATGGGATATTTCTGAGATACGAGATATTCAGTATCAAGGATTACAGCAGTTGGAAGCAATCAATAAGAATACTGCACCTATTATATTAATACGTGAGGACATCGCAAATATGTATAAATTAATGAAAGATAAGTATTAAGTTATGAAGAATGATGCTTTTATTAAATTGGTCGATGAAGCGGATTCTGCTTACATTGACCTTGATACTTTCGGTATTACATTGGTAAGGGGTTGGCGAGAAGCTCTGCTGACCCCTGCCCCAGTAAAAAGCTATGTAACTAACGATAGCCGATTGGAACATGGGCAATCGGTTATCGCTACATCGAAGTATGCAAAGAAAGATAAGCGTGAAGTAAGTATCTCTTTCTTCCTTGAAGGTAGTTCAGAAGAAGATTACTTACAGAAGTATGAGGCTTTCCTTGATAAGATAGCTTATTCGGGTGAATTTTGCTTGAAAGTTCCTCGCCTAAAGAGGGTTTTTAAACTTGTTTACACGCAATGCTCACAGTTTGGTGATTATGGTCTAAAAAGAGGTAAATTTGTACTCAAATTAACGGAGTATAACCCAAATGATAGAATTAAGTTATGATTAAGATATATGATATTAATGATAAATTACTGATGCAAGCAGAAGTAACATCAGCGGCGAAGAGAGAACAGGAAATGTCTAAGTCTGATTACATTTCTCTTTCTTTCTCTGCTGCTGAGAAGGTTATTCTGCCCGTTGGTGCATATATTAATTATACATATAAGATAGATAAGGTAAGAGAGGTTACTAGGAAGTTCCTTCTCTTGGAATCGTATGAGCCTACTCAATCAGATGAATGCTCTTGGAAGTACACTCCTCAATTCCAACATCCGAAGATGATTCTATCGAAGACCCCATTCTTTATCTATACTCGTAATTCACAGAATGTAGAGGTAAAGCAAAATGTATGGTCTTTCGTAGGTATTACATCTGTACTTAGCGAAAAAATAAAAGATTTCCTTAACAAGGATTTGATGTTTGGTGAATGCGGATGGAAAGTTATCTTTTCAAATGTAACGGCAAATACTGTCAATGTATCATTCAGCGATAACGATTTTATTTCTGCACTTACAGCAATTACAAATGCTATCGGAGATAACTGCGAATGGCATATTGACTATGATGATGAAATTATCTACATCGGTAAGGTCTTAATCGGCGCAACTCCTGTTGTTTTAGAGGTTGGAAAGAATGTAGGTGTACCAAGTATCAATAATAGCAAAGAAGGCTACTATAACGCTTTCTCTATCTTCGGCGGTACAAGAAATATTACACAAGTAAATAGCAAAGGTGAGAATGTTTCATCTGGCGATATTCGTCTGCAATTAGATGAGGGCAATGGTACAATATTAATAGACGGAAAGGAACGCTCCTACTCCATTGATAAGTATTCAACCCTTGACCTTAGAGCGGATAAAACGAAAGAACCTCTCTTTACGAAGGTGCTTGATTTTTCTCAGATTTTCCCTTCACTCAATACCTATGTATATAATGTGCGTGGGAGAGTTAAGTATGTGCTTGATGAGAAAAATAATAAAATTCCTATCTCTAATGCTGATGGGTCTGTTAAGGGATATAAGACCTTCACTGTATGGTATATGAGATTGGCTTATCCTACTACAGAAAAAGTAGCAGGAAAGAAAATTATTAATACAACCATAGATGATGGAATTACTCATTATTGGTATGATTTTGAAGTTACCGATGATTTGCTTATCAATGGTAAGAATATCGGATGCTCATTTGAACCGAATTTTAATACAGGTGCGCTTTCTACTCCACTTGCAGGTCAAGGAACTAACGGCGAATATGTAGGCTTTGAACTTACCTATCATAAAGAGGCATCATCCTCGCACACATCAGACGATGTTAGCAAGGATAATTTCTCTGTTTTAGCTGGTGATTACGAAATCATCTATCAACAGGATAATGAGGTTATCATACCTACGAATAAAGAAGAAATGCTTATTCCTCGTGGAGAGAATAAGCCTTCTTTGAAGTGTAATATCACGGTACTCTATAATATTGCAATGGCTAATACAATTTATTATGAGGATGCTCAAAATAGATTGTTAGAGAAAGCGAAGGAGGAGATTGTAAGATTACTATCTGATTTGAATAACTATGAGGTTAAGTCATACTCAGATGTATTCTTAGAAGAAAACCCTCAACTGCAAATCGGACAGAGTGTAACATATAAGGACGGACACGGATATGAACTTGCTACTAGGGTATTGAAGTTATCAACGAATATTGATTACGATTTTATTCAGTCAATAACTTTAGGTAATCAGGCGATAAAAGGTACTATCACACAGCTCAAAGAAGATGTGCAGACTATTATAGCAAACGGTGGTAACAGCGGTAATGGAGGTGGCTTTTCTGTCTCTCAATTGCGAAGCCTTATTGCAAAGTACGGAAGTGATAATTTTATATCTAAGCAGTTTGATGATATTGCTCACGGCACTATAACTTGGGAGAAGATTCAGAAGTTCATTAAAGGATTGAACATTGGCGATGGCAACAACTACAGCATAGACAGCAACGGCAACGCTATCCTATCTAGTGTGTTGGTGAATCTATTGAAGTCTCTCGATTTCAACGAAGCAGAGCAGAGCGGATTTGCAATCAAGCAGAGAAGCGATGGTAAGTTTCAAATGCTACTCACGGATTTGATAGTTTGGGGTAAGGCAATATTCAATACGTTGCTCATCCGTGAACTCAGCTACGTTGGAGGTAACATCGTTCTCTCCCCTGCTGCTGGCAAGATAAGCTACACCAAGGAGGTCTTCAGCGAGACAACGAATGAGCTGATTGGTTGGAAATGCTATCTCTTAGCTGATGATGGAACTACCGCAACAATCAACTCATTCAAGGTGGATGACCAAGTTAGGTGCAAGACGTTCAACATCAAGGCTGGTGTCTATGAGAACGTCAGCAACAAAGATTATTGGAGACTTGTCACAAAGGTCTCAACAGAGAATGAGGTAATCACCGATGCCGAAGGTCACGAACTCTACGATGGAAAGAAGTTCGCATGGATTCAGATAGCAAAGGATAACTGCATGGAAGGCTCGGACAACCCTGCTGCTGGTGACACCATCGTGCTCATGGGCAACAGGAGCGATACAAGCCGACAGCACCTTCTGATGATGGAAACAGAAGGCGATTCTGCACCTAGGTTCACGATGTATAGAGGCATCAACTCGTACTCGCTGAAGGATAAGTCTATCTTTGACGTAAGCTTCGATGGTGTCAGTATCGTTAGCAAATTCTTCCAACTAGTCAACGTGAGCGGAGAGAAAGTATGGACTCCCATCTATCTCGGCGATTGGAAAGAAGGTACGGAATACAGCTACTACGATGAGGTTACATGGATGGGCACAAGGTGGCTATGCATCGTTTCCGAAGGGCAGACTACAACTGCTGAACCATCTGAGGATTCGCCTTACTGGAAGGCAACGACCGCAATTCAACGGAATAAACTTCTGATTGATTTACGTGGGCAAGATACCCTTGATTGGGGAGAAACTATTGATGTTGTCTGCTCTGTTGTCCTAGGAGAAGAAGTTGTTGATACATCAAGCGGTTGGGATTGGAGCGTTGAACGAGACAGCGGCAATAAACAGGAAGATGCGGCATGGAATGCCTCTTCTAAGGCTCAGAACTTCAAAGGTACTATCAATATCGCATTTACCGAGAATGAGAATGACCTTGGTGCTGAGAATAAGAATACTTTCGGTGTCGTGTTCACTTTCAAGGCTTGGCAAATCGGTAACAAAACCAATGAAGTTTCGGCAACACTGAGTGTATGATGATTTGATTTACGAATTTATAAATAATTTTTAATTATGGCAAATAAGAATTTAGGAACAGCAGATTCCGTGGCATCCGTTCAGCAGACGGATAGCGTATTGGCAGAGGTTGGCGGTGCGGTCAGAAGATTGAAGGTGAAGGATTTATCAAGAAGCCTTAACCTTTCTATCACTTCTCCAGAGGTGTACGCCTATGGCATTGAGTTCGATGTAACCGTAAGTTCAACGGCTGCAACGAGAATCGGCAACATGAGTATGCACAGAACCTTACCAGTTCAGACTTTGATGAAGGGATGCCTGCTTGATGATGATGGCAATGTGGTTGACTATCTCGACCCACAGGATTGGACTAAGGCTACACGTGACGGAAGCCGAGGTCAGGTTATGGTTGAGCTGCCAGAGTATTATGAAAAGTTTGAGACGGACGGCAACAAGCGCAGAGCATGGATGAGCCTTGAACCTTTGGCAGGTTTCCGTAAAGTTCCAAAGCGTTACGTGAGTGCCTATCAAGCATACGTCAAGGATAACAAACTCTGCTCTATCGCTAGTGTGTTGGCATCATCTAATATCAGCCGTACAGGATTCCGTAATGCGGCAAGAGCGAGAAAGACGGGTAGCGCAGAATGGAACTGCCATGTATACGACATTCAGAGAGAACTCTATTGGCTTTTTGCTATTGAATATGCCCAGTTGTCTTGTCAGACTGATTACAATGCTGCTCTGACTACCGAAGGTTATCATCAGGGCGGTCTTGGTAGCGGTGTTGCTGGCGTAGATCTGTCTAAATGGGCTACATACAATGGTAATAAACCATTCGTTCCTTGCGGAACAACAGACAGTCTTGGCAACCGAAGTGGTGTTGTTACCTATGACACAGGTACTAAAAATGGTGTTACACTCGGCAAAGTTAGCGTCAACAGATACCGTGGTATCGAGTGCCCATTTGCTCATGTTTTCCAATGGACAGACGGAATCAATATTGAGGTACAGGCAGGTGATAGCGGTGTCAGCAAGGTATATATATGCCGTGACCCTAAGAAATTCTCTGATACAGGATATAACGGATATACCTATGTCGGCAACGAAGCAAGGACGGAAGGTTTCGTTACACAGATTACCTTTGGCGAATATGGTGACATCACGGTGAAGGCTGTTGGCGGTAGCGATAGTAGCTATTATGGTGACTATCATTACACAAACATATCTACGGCTACTACTCTCCGTGGCGTTCACTTTGGCGGTAATGCGGCTGACGGTTCGAAATGCGGCTTCGTTTACTCGCACTCGTCTAACGCTCCCTCGGACTCGTATGCGAGTATCGCCTCTCGCCTTTGCTTCCTACCTGCTGCATAATCGAAGCGATACGGTTCGTTACACACCCTATGCCGCCCGCCATTTATTGGCGGCATAGGGTGATTAAAAATTAGGTTTAACATTAAAATAATAGAAATATGGCAGACAATAATACAAAGCAAGACGATGGAAGTCTTGCATTCTTGAATATTCCTCGCAATGAGAACAGCCGTTCATTCAACTGCAAGGAAGTAAGCCAGAGTAAATTGGTGAATACATCATTTTGGCTGATTGATTTCATGGAGGATATTCCGACAAGATTCTCTAAGCAGAAAGGCACGAAAGGTCAGACTTTGGTGCTTGTGAAGCGAAATCTTGAAGACCCAGAGAGTGAAGCGATGAAGTTCTTCACAGGCTCACAGGATATACTCTATATCTTGCAAGAGATAAAGAAGAGGAATGCCTTTCCTCGCAAGGTGACAATGCGAGGTAACGGAAACCGATATTTCGTAGAATAAAAGATATTAAGGTTGATGATTTCTAACGTGGCGTTCACTTTGGCGGTAATGCGAATAACGGTTCGAAATGCGGCTTCGTTTACTCGAACTCGAATAACGCTCCCTCGGACACGAATGCGAATATCGCCTCTCACCTATACTTCTAAGGTTAAAAATTATATATGGGAATCATAACCTCACCTCTTGGTGAAAAATTTAGGAACTCAGAAACGTGTTGGTAGGTATCGGCAATATCGCTGATAGTCGAAGACTCGGAGTAAGGAAGCAAAATAGTAAAAAGATGAAAAGGATTGGTTATCTCTACGAGAAAATCATATCAATGGATAATCTCAGATTAGCTGACGAAAAGGCTAGGAAGGGAAAGAGAAATACCTATGGTGTGCGAGTGTTCGATAAGAATAGAGAGGAAAATCTGTTGAAGCTGCATGAGATGCTGAAAAACAAAACGTTCAGAACATCAAAGTATGACATATTCATCATCCACGAGCCGAAGGAGAGAGTGATATACAGATTGCCATACTTTCCCGATAGAATAGCTCATCATGCGATACTGAATATCCTTGAACCTATATGGCGCAGCGTATTCACGTACAATACATATAGCTGCATCAAGGGCAGAGGAATAGAAGGATGCGCAAGAAGGGTTGGTGAGATTACAAGAAGGCATTCTATTGACAGACCTCTGTATTGCTTGAAGATAGACATCGTAAAGTACTACCCTAGCATCGACCATGAGGTTATGAAGAGAATCATCATACGGAAGATAAAGGACGCTGATGTGCTGAATCTCCTTGACGAGATTATAGATTCTACAGATGGATTGCCGATAGGTAACTATTCAAGTCAGTATTTGGCTAATCTTTATCTTGCTTACTTCATGCACTGGGTGAACGAAGTGCTGAAGGTTGAGAGTACGGAATATGCCGATGATATAACTTTCTTTGCTGAGAGTAAGGAAGTATTACATAAAGTTCGCAAAGCCATCAAAGGTAAGCTCGAAGGAGAATTGAAGCTAAAGATTAAAGGTAATTGGCAGATATTCAAAATCGGCATGAACAAATACGATAAGAGCGGTCGGGCATTGGATTATGTAGGTTATCAGTTCTTCCGTAAGCAGAAGCTTATGCGTAAGAGAACAAAGCAGAACCTATGTAGGGAAATGAAAGCCGCAAGAAAGAAAGGAATTAAGGAGGATGCACTGAAAATGAGGATAAGCCCTTGGTTAGGGTGGACGGCTCACAGCGATAGCAGACATCTGCTGGAGAAGATAGGTGCGTTCCACGATATACATAATTATAACTTTAAAAAGATTGCGATATGAAAGTAATTTACGACAATGAGCCTTCAGTATTGGAGGCAGTAGGAAATGGTAGTCACCGTTATCACTACGACATCAAGGCGGTGAAGGCAGAATCAACAGAAAAGTCTTCGGGTACTGAATCAAAAACTCAGTACGAGTGCCAGGAAGTGATTGTATGGGAACCCCTCACGTCTAATAAGATTACCGAAGCGGTCATTGCTGAAAAGTGGGATGGTAATCAGGAGCAGAAACTCATCAACGAGTATAATGCCATTCAGTTGGGCATCACTACTGACAAGGCAGAGATTGCTATTAAGACAGCTGCTTACAAGGAGTTCCTTGAAGAGCGAGTAAGATTGAAGGCTATCGTTGATACTGATTGCAAGACGCTCGGAATTGAGTAATTATTACTATTCAATACTTATAAACAGATAAGCTATGAGAACGGAAAAGAAATTCATGCGGCGCAGATATGCGCCATTGGTTACTGGATGTTCGCTGACATGCACCACCCCAGAATCGCCACTTACGCAGCTCTATAGCGGTGGAGAATATCAGCCTAACCGAGAGGGTACGGCAGCAGTTCCTTGCGGTATTTGCCCTATCGTCAGCGCATCAGCAAGGGATGGCAGTTGGCAGGGTAATACCCGAAGTAACGCTCATTTGTCACAGATGCAATGGTATGTGGACGGACAGAAGATTGAGAGCGTAGCAAGCTGGAATGGAAAGTACTCTATCATTACGAGTGGAGACAATAAGGGAATGCTTATCATCAAGCGCAATATCGGTCTGAACGAGCGTGTTAAGTTGCGTTTTGAGGGTCAGTTGCTCGACTTCCGTAATAATGAGCTTGTACCAGTAAAGAGTGATGAGAAAACGCTCTATACGGTTCAAGCCGCACAGGATTCATGGAGCGTGGAAACAGACTATCCGCTCAACCTCATGTATTCCTGCATTGATGATAATATGCTCTTGCACGACTATCAAGTAAGTCACGGAATTGCATCATCACTATCTGAGCAGCAGATTAATGACGGAGAGCAGTATCTTCGCACGGCAGCCATACGAGTGCGCAAGGGTAAGGAGATTCAGAAAAGCGGCTATACATTGGAACTCTACCGCACAGATAGCGGAACTGAGTTGAAGATGAGTGTCGGTTATGAGGTACAGGCATTATCCCTTACAAGTATGACCATTGATTTGCGTCTTGTCCCTAATGCGGCTACTTATCTTCTGAAGGTGCTCGTTGGCGGTAAGGTAGTTTGTATGAAAACTATCTGCACAGTCAACAGATTGCATAAAGCAATATCAGCAAAGCCGAGCGTTGAGAGCGACATCTACCCAGATACAGACATCATGTATCAGGAAGCTATTGTAAAGTGTAAAGACCATGATGTTCCATGTGCAGAGAATGTTGTTAAAATGGTTCTGCTTGGCACTACCGCTTATGAATCTGATGTGAATCTCGGAGAAGGAAGAGGGTTATTTTTCCGTTTGTCTGACCTTACCATGGGTGATACGCAGAAGGACAACTATATTGAAACCTGCTTCGACTACGACTACAAGGAGGAGTATAAGGTTGCTACTGATGCAAGCGGCAACGTATACACAGATGAGAACGGCAATCCGTTTATCTTTAACTAGTATTTGATATGAGATACGTTTTAGCAGATAAGGAAAAAGCTATCTTGGCTGGATTTAATGTAATCACGCACAACGTAATTGACATCGAAGGAGAAAGCAAGATGGTAATCACGGAGAAGGGCATGATGGACACATCATTGCTCGTCGGTGATGAGAGTGAGAGATTAAAACAACTCAAAGGCACTATGTTCGATAGTTCAAGAGAGTTGGAAGAGTATTTAATGAACTTTAAAGGTTAAATTATATGGAAGGAACATTATCAGGAAGTATCACACTGAAGAGATTGAAAAAGGGTGTGAACGTAGTATTGAGCATAGAGACAGTGAATGCAGCTCTCTATCAAGGTTGGAATGACAAGACTTCAACCCCAGCCCCTAACTTTCAGACACCAGCAAATCAGCCTATCCTCGTTCCAAAGGCTGTAGCTACAAACGGACAGACCGCTACTATTACCAATGGCTCTTGGTATTACAACAATACTTTGCTTGTTGTTACCACTACGGCAACATCGGAAGGCTTCTACAAGTGTAGCGATGCTAGATTTGCCATCAATCCATCCAACTATAAGTTGAGAATCATTGATAACATTGCATCTGCTAGCAATACTAGCAACGATATGTTTACATTCAAGTGTTCGGGTGAAGCCGCTAGCACAAGTTACGAATCAGAGGCTACCGCAGAGCTTCACTTGCAGATAGTTGGTAGTAGTGCGGCAGCTCTGTATATTGAGGGCGGTTGTACTCTCTCCAATGCAAATCCTTCTACAAAGCTTAAAGCTCGTTTCTTCATTGATGGAGCGGAAATCACAAGCGGATATTCGTACCTTTTCTTTAACGAGAAGGGAACGATATTAGCGGATAGTACATCAAAGGAGTTTACTGCAACACGTGACATGGTTGATGGCATCGGTGGTATCTACTGTTCTGCATACAAGACTGGAGATGGTAAAAAGACCGCTCTTGCGACAGACTTTCACAAGATTACCGATATTGGCGATGAGTATGAGCTTGAAGCATCGGTCGATAAGGATTGGGATGGTACAAACAAACAGACCGTAACCGCTCATGTATACCGATTTGTGGCAGGTGAAAAGGGTGAGGAGATTACCAAAACACTAACTGGTACTTTTACGCATACCTTCGCCAGCTCTCTGAATAACACTGAGCTTGGAACTAAGATAGGTGTATCGGTAGAAGTAGGTACGGATATTTGGGGTAAGATAGCTAACGATAATGAGGACGTAAGAGACTTCATTAGTTACAAGGCATAATTTAAACCTACATGCTTATGTTGACAACATCATTAACATTACATAGGAAAGCAAAAGATGGAAAGGATGGTACAAGCGTTACCATCCTCTCCACTAAGGTATTGTATCAAGTATCAGCAAGTCCTACGGATATACCGACAAGTTGGGTCGAAGATATAAAGAATGCAATACAGACGGATAGCAAGCCTTATCTTTGGTCTAAGACTATCGTTGCATATAGTGATAATAACAAGACCGTCACATTCAGCGTATCTTACAAGGGCAAGGATGGAACAAACGGAACTTCCTTCACTCCTAAAGGTACGGCAACCGGATTTTTCTATAACATGTCTTCTGTACCATCGTATGAGGATGGAATGGATAGTGATGTCTATATTGTTAATGTAGATGATAGAAGTAATCCTACATCTGAACTACCACCTTATGTATGCCGTTACGAGTATGAGAGCCTTGTAGTCTATCATGCAGAGTTTGGTGATGGTTATAACGTTAAAGGACACCTATATGTGGCTAATTCTAACGAATGGGTAGACTTTGGCGAGATTCAAGGTGCTAAAGGAGAAAAGGGCGATGACGGAATGGATGCTATCAATATCGTGTTTTCGCCATCTGAGCTTGTATTCGATGCAGACGAAAATGGAAATCTTAAACAAGCCGAAAAGAGTGCCGAGGTGAAGGTATTTCGTGGTAACAAACAACTTACATATCTGACTGATTGGGATTTTCCTAATGTTGGTGGAAAGCAACCAGGAGATAACTGCAATGCAACATTTATGGTTGAGGAAAACAGCAGTCCGTTAAAGCCAATAGTGAAGATTTACGACATTTCCTCTACTAAGATTGAAGGCACAAAACCTCAAGCATTCGTTCCTGCATCTTCTGGTGGTATTAATGTACCTATTAAGGTAAATGATATTACATATAACGCTTACCTTCCATTTTCTGTGAATGTGAATACCTTTGCTCACACACTCATAGAAGATAATAAGCAGTATATTCAGAAGTACACTGAGGTCAGCAACAAATATACAGAAGTATCAAAAGAACTTGATAATAAGGCTAATCAGAGTGATATGCGGAAAGTTGAGTCAACTATTGCCCAGATGCCAGACCAAATAAAACTGGAGGTATATTCCAAGACATCTGGCAGACGCAACATGCTTGTGAATAGCGCATTCCGCAATCAGGACAGCGTGTTAATACATTCATTGGCTCGCATTGAGAAGAATACAGGCGTTGATGGTGTGAACTGCATCCACAGCTCTGATAAATATTCGGGAACTGGCGAGGGCAACTATATCGGTGCTTTTTGGGATTCGACACAGAAAAATGGCGTTGTTACAAACATTCCTATCGTGAAGGGTAAGAAGTACGTTATATCTTGCTGGATTAAGAGTGACAACAAGGATTTGCCGTTTGTTATCGAATGCTTCTTTATGAACAGCATCAATCAACAGAACAGAGGTGAAGATGCGGTAAGAAAGGAATATCATGTTGACAACGTAAACGAATGGAAGAGAATAGATTTTGTTGTTGATACTACAGATACATCAGAGTACGCAAGCAAAGTGACACCATATCTTGCCGTGAACTTTTGGAGTAACACTAAGAATGTTCCGAAGGCAATTGGCGCGGATGAATACCCTACTTGTCACGCATATATCTGTAAGCCTATGATGGAAGAGGGTGACACCTATAGCGGTTGGACGTTATCGGAAGATGACTACGACTATGTAGGCGGCAACATCCTTGATAATACAAGGTCATTGGAAAAGAGCGGTAATCTTAAAACAGAGAGTAGCGAAATTATCAATGAAGGCTACGAATACGCTTATGCCGTTGCTCGTACTAACAACACAACAAGTACGTATATTGATATGCTACAATGGAATATGGTCGGGCGTATCAATGATGGGCAAGACTATATGTTCTCTTTCCTCGCTAAGGGCACTGGTGTGGTTAGTACTTATCTTTGGAAGGATGGAACACCTAGTTTCTTTGTAGAGAGTTCTAACAATAAACATGATGCCGTATCGACAGATGGCAACGTTGATTTCGAGCTAACAAACGAATGGAAACGCTATTGGGTACACTATCATCTTAATACATCAAGCGGACACCCTCTTCCCGAGAATCTGCTTATACGATGCTATAGCGGTAATGATGTATACATCTGTCAGCCTAAGTTGGAGATAGGCGCAAGCATGACCGAGTTTACCGAGCGCAAGACCGACCTGGTAGACAAGGCATCCTTGAAGAAGGCTGGTATCGAAATCACCACAGATAAGGTTAAGCTTTATGGTGATAAGGTGCAAGTGTTAACAAGAAAAGATGAAACTACCGAATATGAGGAAGCTGGAATGTTTACTAACGGCAAGTTCAATGCTAAATATATTGATGCAGAAAATATCGTAGTCAATGGTTTACAAGGTAAAACTATTGATGCAAAGAAAGCGACAATTACTAATTTAAATGTTAGTAATGTTAAATTAACAGGTACGCTTCGCAGTCCTTTTACTAAGGCAAATGATAGCTTTGATATTGGGTATAGCGATAACGCAGCAATGCCTGTTGAGGGTGGCGGTTGGAAAACGGATTACAACTTGCCGTGGAATGTCGAACAAAGCGGAAGAAGGATATGCATCACAAACAACCTTTGGGATGGAGAAACCGTATTTGGTACAGTATCAATAGATGTCCCAGATAAAGCAAAAGAATATGGGTGTCGTTTTTATGAGAATGGAATAGCTAAGACTGAGCTTTGTTTTTCTTCAGAATTAATAGAACTTATGGCTTATGGAAATATCTCTGCTAAAAACGAAAATGAACCAAAATCTCAATATATATATGGATGGGTAGTTTTGAATAGAGTTTCTTTAGTTCCATCAAGGTCAAAATTTGGAAGGCAGAAGAAAGTGTTAGCTTATGGTAAGGTTGAGGGTACTCCAACTGCGGCTTATATCAAATATAAAACGTTTGATGGAAGCCAAGACATAAGAGTTACGCGTAACTTTGTTGGAACTTATGTTATATATATACCAGATAATGGTTGGTTTTCTGATAAGGATGATATATTTATCACTTTAACAGGTGTAGGGCATTGTTACGGCAAAAATAATGTAGGAAGTTCACCAGCTAAAGCTACGGTACTTGATATAACAGAAGTATCAAGTACTTATGGAGGTGGCTTTAATATCGCAATAGAAGTTTCAGATGACGAAACACCGAATGATGGTAGTTTTAATTTTGAATTATCTAACTTTAGTGATTTTGATTATTAACAACATACAAGGCGGTTTACCGCATGGTGACCGCCTTATTCTTTGCTCGTCCGTCAGGGAAGTGTGTTGCATTGAACTTCTCTATAGGTTCTAATATCATGTCAGCGAAATATGGAGCATCAGAGCCACCGAAAGATGGAAATAAATCACTAAGATAGCCATATCTACCTTTTCTTCGTTCCTCCTCTGCTTGCGTTACTAGACCTTTCTGCATTCTAACAGCGAAAGGAAGTTTGTTGAAACCAGAGATACCATCTATCCAGTCGTTAGGGTGCGGATTACATTTGTGCTCCAACTCTCGCTCACCAGGAGTTGATGGCAACCTACTGCCACCTACCAGGTACATCATCTGATTTTCGTATGGTTCTAACTTTTTCATAATCTTAATGTTTTAATTTCTGCCGCAAAGTTACGAAAATAATCTGAAAGCGCAATGTTTCTGTTACCAAAAAAACGATAAAATGGTAACAAGAATTTGGTAACAGAACTTTCAGATTGTTACTTTAGCAAAGTTTAACTTTAAATTTTTGCTCAAAATAAA
>ERZ1031798.130-NODE-130-length-19552-cov-29.298507_pt1 | contig 19552 bp, 9 predicted proteins | sample MGYA00517882_ERZ1031798 | MGnify/ENA primary metagenome ERZ1031798 (study PRJEB33719, sample SAMN04261244) | wastewater metagenome | biome: rural village; feature: human; material: feces | host: Homo sapiens | place: El Salvador | collected 2013-01-07 ...
TTTTATCAAGAGCCTCAGATTTCGAAAGATTTCTGAGGCTTTTTTGTGTTCATGCTGATTTCACAATCTGTATATTTATTGTCTACATCCTCTGTTTTCTTTAATTTTTGCTGCAGCATTTGCCTAAATCATGATATGTATAAAATGTTGCTTAATTGTGGATTTTATACTTATAAAATCAGTAAAATAACGTACTAAAATGTTTCTTTCCACCAAAAAAATACATTTTATCCCCCCCCCATAGTCATTTTTTTTATTACTTTTGCCCCCAGAAAATGCGAACTATCATGTAAACGGTTAATTTTATAATTACCTATTTATATAATAAAAGCGAAAAAAAATAGACTTAACTAAACTCTTTTAATAGATGGTGAAACGATTGATTTTAGCAGTGTTACTCATATTTGTATCGCTAGCTAATTATGCGCAAAACACAGGAGTCAAGTCCAACCTCTTATATTGGGCTACTACAACTCCTAATCTCGGTGTCGAGACTGCCTTAGGCAAGAAGCATACCGCTCAGGTATTCTTTGGCTTCAATCCTTGGAAACAGTCCGGTGGCGACCAGTCAAGCCTCCGTCATTGGCTTTTGCAACCAGAATACCGTTACTGGTTCTGCCAGAGCTTCAATGGCTGGTTCTTGGGTGTTCATGCCATGGGCGGACAGTTTAATGCAGGAGGAGTGAAGTTACCCCTTGGCATTTTCAAATCACTACGCGACCATCGCTATGAAGGATGGTATGTAGGTGGTGGTGTGACCGCTGGTTATCAATGGCCTCTTTCCAAGCACTGGAACCTGGAAACCTCTGTAGGTTTCGGATATGATTATATCCAGTACGACAAGTTCAAGTGCGGTGCCTGTGGCGAGAAGGAGAAGTCATCTCATGACAACTACGTGGGTCCTACCAAGGCAGCCATTTCTCTTATTTATATGTTGTAACTCATTAAACATAATCTATGAGTATGAAAGATTTTAAGAACTACATATTATTATTCAGCTCTCTTTTGATGGCTATGCCTCTTGCAGCCCAGGATTGCAAGAGTCTCAAGCTGGCTGCCGATAAGATAAAGGTATCTAATGTACAGATGTCTCATCTCAATGACCAGATTACGGTTGCGATGGATCTGAATCTCGATTCCCTGGATCTCCCTACCAACAACCAGCTTGTCTATACTCCGATGATCAAGCATAAGGGTGAGCTGCTCAAGATGCCGGAGATTGTTATCAACGGCAGAAGACAGCAGATTATGTATGACCGTGGAGTAGGAAAGAAACAGTTGCAGCTTTCACCTCAGGCTTTGGTGGTGAAGCGAGACAACAAGAAGCAGCAGACCGTGAAGTATCTTGCTTCAGTTCCTCTGTCTTCTAAGGAAAGAAACTACGATTTGGATATTCACGAAGACCTCTGCGGTTGTGGTGATCTGCAGGATGGCAATGATTTCACGGTTTCTCGCCGTCGCCAGCCGGTAGCTTCCTTCGTCCGTCCGGAGGTAGAGGCAATCAAGGTCCGTCATCTGGATAAGCGCGCTTATATCGATTTCCCGGTAGACCGTATAGAGCTGCATCCTGATTACCGCCGTAATCCAGAACAGTTGGATAGCATCATCCGCACCATCAATGCATTGAAGGAAGACAGGAACCTCGAAGTGAGCGGCATCAACATTCATGGTTATGCATCACCAGAGAGTCCTTACACCCACAATGATTATCTGGCAAAGAACCGTGCCAAGACGCTGACCGAGTATGTCCGCCGGATGGTGAAGTTGCCAAACAATCTCTTCACGGTTTCTTCTACACCTGAGGATTGGGATGGACTGATAGCTTATATCAAAGGTAGCAACCTGGAGCATAAGGATGCCATTCTGGCGATTATTGCAGACAAGAGTCTGAATCCTGATGCCCGCGAGTTGAAGATTAAGAAGCAGTATCCTTCAGAGTATCGCTTTATGCTCGACACCTGGTATCCGGCACTCCGTCATTCCGACTACCACATTACTTATAAGGTGAAACCTTTCGATGTGGAAGAGGCAAAGGAGATTATCAAGACCAAGCCACAGCAGTTGAGCCAGGAGGAGATGTTCATGGTAGCCCAGACTTACGAGCCAGGCAGCAAGGAGTTTAATGATGTGATGGAGATAGCCGTCCGCATGTTCCCAGAGAACGAGACAGCGAATCTGAATGCAGCCATTACCCGTTTGAATGCCGGTGATGCAGATGGTGCGAAAGAATATCTCGACAAGGCAGGAACCAGTGCCGAAGCCCAGAATGCCCGAGGAGTCTATGAGATGCTGAAGGGCAACGAGAAGCAAGCTCGTTATTATCTGGAGCAGGCAGCCAAGGCCGGTATTGCTTCTGCAAAAGAAAATTTACAGAATCTATAAAGTTATACATACTGTCTGTTTAGGACAATATAGCTATTCCTTAGAGCCAGGGCACTGCCCTGGCTTGGGACAGGCTCCTGAACCAGGCATATCTTTTCTAAGTACAACTTCAGAAAGTGACTCAAATATAACGTATTAGATGATTTGAAAACCAAATATATTAAAACGTAATATAATTAGATTTTCAAGACGTTTATAAGTAAAGAAATAATTTATTAATAACAACAATAAAACTTACAAGATGAAAAAAGGTTTATTATTTTCCGTTGCATTGGCGGGTCTGATGCTCGGTTCTTGTTCTAGTAGTGATGATCTGAATGGTGGTGGAACTGGAAATCCAAGTTTTAACAAAGACGGTAATGGATTTATGTCCATCTCTGTTAATCTCCCAACTCGTACTGGCAGCACAACACGTGCAGATAATGACAAGTATGAGGACGGATTGTCATCAGAGTATGATGTAAAGAATGGTATCTTGGCTTTGTTCGATGCATCAGGTAAGACTTCAGAAGGCGAATATACATTGCTTGCTGCTTACAAATTGGATTTGACAGATTCAGAACTTGATACAGATAATGATAACATCACATCTACTCATAGTGTTGTTACCCAGATTAAGTCAACAACAGCTACAGATGTTTATGCACTTGTTCTTTTGAATGACAATAGTATTCTTACAGCAAGTGATGGAAAATTGCTTCAGGGTGGTACGGCAGATTTAACAGGCAAAACTTATAATGACATCTTGTCCTTGACTACAGAAAATACGATGACTGGTACAGGTTTCTTTATGACAAATGCTCCTGTCAGTGCAACTCCTGGTAAAGCTTCTGCACCTGATGGCAAGTATACAACCCTTTCTAAGGTTGATTTGTCTAAGATTAAGGAAACTAAAAGTGAGGCTATCAATGACCCTGCCGTTTCTGTATTCGTAGAGCGTGGTGTTGCTAAGGTTAGCTTGAACTCAACAGCTTCAGGTAATACTACAGAAAATAGCCTTCCATACGAATTCAATGGTTGGGTACTTGATAATACAACCAAGTCTTCATACATTGTTCGCAATATGGGACCTGATGCTGGTACTTATCTGACATACTCTTCAGAAAATTTTACACCAACTCCTAATTCTCGTTTTGTAGGTGATACCAAATTTGGTGAAACATCAAAGCAGCCAGCTGTTAACTTGTATCGTACCTATTGGTGTGTAGACCCTACATACGACAAGACATTTACTGCAACAACTCATGCAGCTAACTTCAATACAGTAACTTCTGCTGCAGATGTAACAAGTTGGCTTACATCAGGTAGGTATGTATATTGCCATGAGAATACATTTGATGTAGCCCACATGGATTATTCAAATACAACCCGTGCTTTGGTTAAGGTTACATTTAATGGTGGTCATAAATTCTATACCAATAATGGAGCTAATGCTATCCTTGATACAGATGACAAGCGTGATGATGCCGTTATGTCATACGTATTAGGTTCAGATATTAACATTGTTGATTTGAAGAAGTACTTGTCTGACAATACTACAGGTACTGTTACTTGGGAAAATAAGGATTTCGATCTTTCATGGGAACCAACTCCTGATAAAGATGGCATCTTGAAGGTTAAAGATATTAAGCTTTCTGCTGCAGGTGTGGCAAAACTTAATTCTGGTTCTTCTGCTCCTGCCTTTACTGGTTGGGATGCCATTAAGGATCAGCTTAATACAAACCGTGTAATCCGTCAGTATGACAATGGTGCTTCTTACTATGAGGTAAGAATCAAGCATTTTGCTGGTGATGGTGCTAGTGATCTTGCTCCATGGAACACATGGGAGACAGTTAAGCCATCTGCATCATTAGCTTATCCTGGTAATGCTGAGCAGAATTACTTGGGTCGTTATGGTTTGGTTCGTAACAACTGGTATGACATTGATGTTACTGCTATCAAGAAGATCGGTTCTCCTGTTGTTCCAGATATCACTACAGATAACACTCCTGATGATAACATCGATGCTTATATCTCTGCAAAGATTAATGTCCTCTCTTGGGCTAAGCGTACACAGAGTACTGTCCTCGGAAAGTAATTTGATAAAGAAAAATATAGAAAATAATAATTGATTAGCGATATGATAGCGCAGAAGATAAACAAATGGTTAAAGGGTGTCATGGCAGCTGCCATGACCCTGACCGTCGCGACCTCATGCCACGATATGTGGCACCAGGATTACAGCGATTGTCCTAATGGTGTATATGTGAAGTTTAAGTATGATTACAACCTCCAGCGTGCCGACATGTTCAACGACCATGTTGGACAGGTAACGCTGTATGTATTCGACGAGAACGGAAACTATATAACCCAACAGACCGAGACGAATTCTGCGCTATCATCGCCTCTCAAAGACCCAAATTATGTAATGCACGTCGAGAACCTGCAGCCAGGTAAATATCAGTTCCTTGCCCTTGCCGGACAGAATGCATACGCCGACCAGTTAGCTTCAGGCCGTGCCAAGTTCGTTCGTACCGCTCCATCGGCTACAGGAGATAAGATGCAGAAACTGGAAGTGAATCTCGACCATGAAAATAGGGGAGAGTATGATGAGGTTGTCAACAACAGCCTTCCTCTTGATACCCTCTGGCATGGTAAACTGTTGGAGGCAGTAGAGGTATCATCCTCAAAACCTTCTTATGCAACCATCCCTCTGGTGCGTGATACCAAGAAGATCAACGTGGCGCTTCGTGACCTTGACTCTCCACAGGATATGGATGTCAACGACTACACGATGACCATCGAAGACCATAATGCCCGCATCCTTTGGGATAACTCTCTCGATGAGAGCCGTAAACTTATTTATACCCCTCATGCCACATGGAATACGGTAGATGAGGACGAGCAGGGCAAGATAGCCCATGCTGACTTTATGACTTCCCGCATTCTGAAACACGAAGATTACAACCTGGATGGCCGACTCCTCATTAAGAGTAAGGAGACCGGAAATACGGTAGTCAATGTAGACCTGCCAGACCTCTTGAGTCGTCTTCGCACCAGTGAGGAGTACAGTTACAGTGCACAGGAATTCCTAGACCGTGCCTACGATTACAAACTTCAGTTCTTTATCCAGGGTGGCAAACTCAAGTATTGCTACATCACCATCAGCGTGAATGTACTGAGTTGGAGCAAGCGCATCCAGTTCGAAGAACTCCATTAACATGTCCTACCCGGCTTTCAGTAAGCCGATATAAAAAGAAAGTGTATGTTTAAAATGAAAACTATAACCCTCTCATTGCTAGCCCTTTTACTGGTTATGTCGTTTGCATCCTGTGCAAGTGACACTACTAGTGATTTGCCTCTGCCAAGCAAAGATATGAAGGCATATCTGCAGGTAAAGGTAACGGTGGAAGGTAGTGGAGATACACGAGCGAGTAGGGCAACTGCAGGACCTCATGGAGGTGAAGGCGGAGATGATAGAGAACCAGGAATCAATAAAGAAAATGATGTCAATTCTCTTACCGTCTTACTATATAAATCTGAAAAAGATGACCTGTCGGATGATGCTACTATAGATTATGTATATACATTTACCGGTTTAACTGCATCTACTCCTTCGTCAGGCGGTAATGTAACTTATATTACCAATCCAAGAGAAATAGATCCAATCATTGTTGGCAAAGACTATCGTGTTTTGGTTATCGCCAATGCTGGTGACATGACTTCCAGCTGTAAAGGAAAGAAGATAAGCGAAATCAGGGATATGCAAATGGATAAGGTTTGCACCCGCAATGATGATATTACCAATTTCTCAGATTTCGTCATGTCATCAAAGAAGGATGCAAAGATTGATTTTTCGGGAGCATCTGGTAGCGGAACAGAGGCTAAACCCTATCTGGTAGATGTTGACATCGAACGCCTGGCAGCCCGTATCGACATCATTCCAAATGCAGAATATGATGATACCAATCAAGGTTATTATTATGATGTAAAGGATGGCGCAAATGTCATAGGTGGCTTTAAGCTGGAATCTGTTACTCCGAGCAAAGTCATGACAAAGGGAGAATATCTGATTAAGAGGGTTTCTCCAGATGCAGCTTTGACTTCTATTACTTATTTCGGATTAGAAACCAAAGATGCTGACAATAAAGCTACTAATTATGTGGTTTGCCCATGGAAAAATATTCATACTTCGACAACTCTGAGTAATGCCGAAGGTCCTGCATCTTTATATAATGTAAAGAAGACAACTTCTACCAGTACTACAGTAGGAGAAGCAAGTTACATCCTCGATTATGTGATGGAGAATACGACTACCGATAACGCAGAGGACTATTCTACAGGCCTTATCTTTAAAGGCAAGTATTATGAAGAGACAGAATGGGATAAAACAACAACGCGACCTAAGGCTGGTGCCAAAGGAACAGATAAGGAATATACCTATACGCTCCGTCATAGCGACCCTTTAGGAAGTGGAACCAAAGCTGACCCGATGCATTTTGGTGTAGTCCGCAACAACATCTATCAGGTAAAGGTAGAAGGCGTTGAAGGAAAGTCAAAAGGTTTGACGTTGACCATACACGTGAGAAAATGGGCAACCTATACTCACGAGGAGACAACAATGTAAAAACAAATAGATAAACAGAAAGTATAGTTTGAAATTAAACTTTCAGAGAAAATGAAAACGATTAAAACGATACATACGGCATTGATTCTGATGGTGCTAGCCTTTTTATCGGCTTGCTCCACAGATAGTGCTGACCCTATATTGGGAGGCAGTGGAGGCGATAACCACGGCGACAAGGTTACCGTCCACATGACTCTTTCTACAGCTTCCTCTTCTGGAACCAGAGCTACGTTGTCATGGAATGATGGCGTAGATGCAGAAAACATGAAGAGCTGGGTAGTAGCCTTTGTAAAAGACAACAAGGTTGTTTCTTATGCAGAGAAAAAGGATGTATCGGCTAATAATCGCATTAAAGATGAAGTCATAATCAAGGATCTTCCTAAAGGAGAAGCTACCTATCAGGTTTATTCCTTTGCCAATCTTACTGCTACAGAATTGGGCATCGGCAAAGGTAAACCTGTAGATTTCGACAAGAAGCAGTGGAAGATGGATGGTAATGGTTTTGATGTGAATGCAGCAACTTGTAAAGGCATTCCAATGAGCAATAAGCAGGAAGTAACGATAGATGCTTCCGGTAAGCCTGATAAAACTGAGCTTTGGGTAGTAAGAATGCTGGCAAAGGTTACATTAAAGTTTAGGAATCCAAGTTCTACAGATTTGGTAATCAATGCTATTACGTTGAGTGATGTAACTTCAAATCCTTCATCAACAGTCAATACTGATGGTAACATCATGTTGCTGCCAAAGCATACTGATGTATCAGGAGCCTCTGGTGCAACTGGTTCATCTGGTCTAACAGGTGCAGATCTGGATGAGGTTACATGTACTCCAAATCTGGTAGGGCAGGCTGTAACGGAGAATTATACTTATAAGCTGACTAAGACAATACCAGCGAAGGTAGATAAATACGAAACAGAGAATGAAATTTCATTTTATGTGAATGAAAGCGCAGCGGGCAATACTTCCAAGTATTTCATCATCAATCTGAATACATCAGCAGGAGTCAAGCGTTATGCCTTGTTCAAGGATTGGACAACGATAGCTCGCAACGACCATCACATTCTTCCAATCTCATTAGATGATTACAAGTTGAAGTTTGATGTTCAGTCTTTCACAGCCATCGGTCTCTATCCATCCATAAGAGATAACGGAACCACTCTTTCCTACACCTGTTATTACCCGGAAGAGGAATTCCATATCCAGCCAAAGGTAGTAAAGGCAAGTGATGGCACAGAGGTTACTGGTATCGATAATACCCAAGTAAAGTGGGAGTTAATCAAAGAAGAAGGTATGGCTGATGAAACAACTAATGCCAAAAAGGTATTTAAAGGTCTTCCATCATGGAATTCAACCACCGGCTATTTTGAAGGTACTTTCAATGATGACAATGCCGACAAGCAGAGCGCCCTCTATCAGGTCACAGTCCCTGTACCGGGTGAAAAGTCTCTTATATACAAGATACTTTTCACCAAGGATTTGAGAAGCTATGCTGCTCGTAAATATACGAGACAGAGTTACTATTTCAGAACAAAACAATAATACTTATATTAAAAAACATTGAAGCTTATGTTTAAGTCTAAGATTTTTAATAGTGTAATGAGATATATGTTGGTAGCAATGCTTGCATTGCTGCCAAATACTATATGGGGAGAGAATGTCTTTTTAAATGATGTACATAAGGTTAACATTAACTTATGTGACATCATGTGGAAGAATAATGCTTTTGCATACGATTATGCTTTGATTTATTTTAAAGATAAAGATGGCAATCAAGTTTCTTTAGATAATTTTGGCTTAGCTCGATGGGGAAAAAATTCTGATTCTGATTTTGATTACAATATTTCTAATGAAGGAGTTAAGAAAGTTGGAAATTATTATATATTTTCACAGAATGATTATTCATGGGGTGATAAAGAAAAACTTTTTAATTTCACCTTCTTTAATAAGGTATTAGACTTATCTGGATATCAAGTTATATTTAAGGCTTCAAATACCAATGATTTTGAGTCGGATAAAGAAACTTCAGATGTCACTCTAACTTATCAGCTTTATTCTCAGAGTGATATTGATGCTGTAACTTTCACCAAGGCAACTGATCCTACTTTGGTGAAATCTGCTTATGCTTTAAAAGAAGGAAACAAATGTATCTTCAGGGCGTCTTCTATATATGATGAGTTTAAAACTATTTTGGAAGTTTCAGCTAAAGAAGATATAAAGGACTTCTATATTCGTTGGACAATAATGCATACTGATGGTACTAAAGTAGATAATCTTGCTGTCTCTTCTGGAAAAGTACAGAAGCGTAACGATTTTGACTATATATACTTTAATAATACAGGTTCCTCTATCAAGGAAAATGATTTAGATATTATATTAGAGTTGCCTAGTGGTGAGTCTTGGGATGACATAATTTTATCTTTTGTTATTTCCAAAAATCTCTCTGAATTGACTACTCAATATGGTATTGTTGAGAAGGAGCCTACTTTGGCTGCATTGTATAATGTTACGTTAGCAACAAAGTATAGCATGCCTTTCAAACATTATAAAGGTTATACTAATGCTGATTATGAGGTGATTAATGAATCTAATGGACAACTTCGCCAAAAGACCTATACTTGGGAGTATACGTATCCTGTTGAAGTTGGTAAGCCTGTTCCTTTGACGTTGCCTTTGGAAGCTTATAATAATAATGGACATGACGGTTTGGAACCATTAGGTTATTATAGATGGTATAATTATGATACAGATGAAGCATCTGCTAATATTACAGCCGATACTCAAGATACAAATTTCTTGCATGAAATAAGTGATGAAAAAGGCAATAAAAAAGGTCTTTTAGCTTATAATTTGGATAAAATTAAGCCTTGGCAAGGTAATATTGGTGTTAATTATACTCGCCCAGCTGATGATAATTGGAAGGGTGAGACAATTGCCTGTGATGTGAGCCGTTATGTTGATGGTATGGATGAGACAGGATCTTATTTGGAACATGAAAGTACTCTTTCTATCCGTTATATCTTCCATCTGATTCCTGCTAAGCAAATGGCTGATATGGAAAAGAATTATCTTACCCATTCGGATAATGACCTCACTTATGAGGATAATAAGAATGTTACTGTTGGTTTCGCAAAAGACGATTCTAAAATGACTTTGCGTCTTAATATGAAACCGACTATGTATTATTTCTATCCGATGACAAATCCTAAGCATCATGTCTATTTCCCTGCAGACCAGAAAACTGAACGTGACATAGTTGATGCTGATTTCGGAAAGGAGCTCAAGAAAGCAGCTAAGGTTATTTGGAGAGTCTATAATGGAGATAAAAATAAATATTGTGATATTGAAAGTAATGTGACAGGTTTCCCACGCTTTTTTGATGTCAGTCAAGATCTCTTAAATAAGCGATATGATTGGAAGGATTTGGATGGTAAGAATGTCCCACAGATTACTTTTACGTATGGCGACCACTTCTCTGTTGTGGCTTATGCTGTTGCCAGCGACAATACTAGTTGTCCAATTGCCAATTTCAACTGCCGATTCTTTGGTTTCCATCCTATGATGGATTCCGAGATGGGTAACGAAGATGTCCAGCGTAAAATATCTTATCTTGAAGAGAATTATAACCGTGTGGCATTGATAAGTTTCGATAATGATAGTCCGGAACAAACTGTTTCTCCTCCAACCAATGATATGGATAACCAATCTGAGCATCCTTCTGATTGGTCTAAGAGAAACTATGGATTCGTCTATAAAGGTCTGTTAACTAAGAGCGCGAAGTATAGTGGTAGTGCAACTTATTATGACCCGATGCATTCACCATTGCATGGTGAATATGGAATCTATAAGACGGCTAATGTGAAGGGAGTATCAGCTTCAGATAAGTATATGTGGTATGATAATTCTGTGTTATATGATAGGACTTATGAGATGACCGGTGAGTCTCAAACGGGTTCCTTCCTCTATGTTGATGCTTCGGATGAAAGCCGTACCATTGCATCGGCAGAATTCACAGCTAACCTATGTACTGGTCAGCAGATGGCGTTTTCTGCGTATGTTGCTGATATGACTGAAGGAAATAAAACACAGCCACAGCTTATGTTTAAGCTATTTGGTCTTGTTGGTAATCAGAAAGTATTGCTTCATAATTTCTCTTCTGGAGATTTTGAAAGTAATCGTGATACCCAAAATAAGGGAGAATGGTATCAGGTATATGGTAAGATTACCATTCAGAAAGAGTCACATGCAGAACAGTACGATAAATTCCGTATTGAGATTGATAACTATAGTAAGGGTACTCAAGGTGCTGACTATGCAGTTGATGATATCCGTATATATTTAAAGCCAGCTAAGGTGGAGGTCTTCCAGGACCGACCTGCCTGCGGTGAAAATGGGGTGGCAAATGTCAAGCTGAAGATACGTGCTATTCATGAGACATTGAATGCTATACTTAACCATAAGAATACGAAAATCCATTACCGTTTTGTGGAAGAAGATGGTACGCCTGTAACTGAAACAGGTCTTTATGATTATACTTTAGATGGCGTGAAGCAAACAATGTCGGATGGCTATGCTTCTGTTGATGTATATGACTCAGAAACAGATTGTAAGTCCCATACGATAGATGGTGTCAACATGATAGAGACTGATGCTTATGGTGAAACTTACATCATTCTCGCTAATCATAAGTTTGGACTCAAGGCTGGTAAGAAGTATTATGTCTCTGTATGTGCTGATAGTAATCCAAATGCACCTGATGCACAGTGGGGTAAACCTTCTGATGTCTGCTCTATTTATAGCGATTATTTCGAGTTGATTGGTCAGACTCCTGCCATTATAGATAGCAAAGGTAATGTCATTACTGACTATCGTGTGGACTGTGCTGATCCTTATCCTAGTGTTAAGCTTAAGGGAAGTCTCACAACCATCGATCCAAAGACTGGTGCAAAGATTATGCTTACAGATGTGCCTTTCTATTGGTATATCGATCAGAAGACTAATGCTTATAACAACGACGCTGTTAATGAGATTACGATTCCTGTTAGTGATATTAACTATGGTGCTCATACAATCTATATGAAACCAGCACCTACTAGAACAAATGCTGACGGTGAGGAAGTTTATACTACAACGGATGGAGTCAGTTACTTGCTTTGTAATGATGCTGTTCCTGTACCTCTGCGTATAGCTAAGGATGGTCCACAGCTTAACTTCGGTTTCAATGATGTGTATTATCCGTTTAATGATGCAACTTATAAGTCTGCTCTCCGTATCGGATTGCCACAGATTAAGAAGTTGTTGGAGCAGAACAAGGCAAACTCTTCCGAGGGTTATCTTCAGGTACCATTGCATAGCGCAAGCTATAAGACTGGTGTCGAAGATAAGACTTTGACATTCATTGATGATAGCAAGACTGGTGAAGATAATACTTCTGCGGATGTCTATGTTGCTACAACCAATGATCCTCTATGGGATGCTTCTTTATTGAATAAATCTGTTGCAACATTAAAGTCTACAGAGATTGGTGAAGTGGGTACTGCTACTCAGGCAACCCTCGACCTCCTGTTCTCAAAGGATGTATTGGATAAATTCCATGAGGGATACTACTATGATCTCAGATTTGTCTTCGAGCAGAAGGCTGCTGGTGGTAGCTGCCCTGGCGAAGCTTATCTCAAGGTAAAGATTGTACCGGAGTTCATTACCTGGACTCCTACAGCGAATGGCGGTATGAATGCCAACTGGAATAATGATAACAACTGGCATCGCTCATCTTCTACTGAATTGCATGATAATGAGTATACCAATTATCTGGCTTATGGCAAAAGCGTGTCTGGTACGCCAACTTCAGCCCAGGACATCCCAACGCAGAATAGCTATGTGCCAATGAAGTTTACCAAGGTTACTGTCGTCAACTTGAATGGAAAGCCTTTCCCTGACCTCGGTAACATAGTTTACCGTCAAGAGAATGGTATTGCTACCAAGTTGAATAATGCCAAGGGTGATGTGGCAACAACGTATATCCAGTATGATATCATGGCTTACTGGAATGAAGCAGATGCTGCTAATAAGGGATTGGAATCTGGTAATCTGAAGTGCGAGAAGTTCTATGGCAATACCTGTCATCAGATTTACTTCAAGCCTCAGGGCGAGCTTCGCGACCAGTGCTATCTGGTATATGACAAGGCTTGGGTAGAGAAGGAACTGGTGCCTAACAAGTGGTACACCATGGCTTCGCCTCTGCAGTATATCTACGCCGGTGATATGTATGTACCGGCAAAGGATGGACGACAGGAAACCAAGGCGTTTGAGGATATCAACTTTGATGATAAGGTGGCTGGTACCAGTACTGCTGCATATAGCCGAAGCAAGTATCCGGTTTATCAGAGAGCTTGGATGAAGAGTGGAGTAGAGGAGATTATTACACCAACTGATAAGTATTCCGCTTCTCATTATCCTACTGGTGCTGTTACTGGAAATGTTGATATGAATCTCGGTTACTGGAGCCACGTATATAATAAGGTGGATGAGAGCTATGCCGCAGATGGAACCTTCGGTGGTTTCTCTATCAAGGCGGGTAATGCACTCTTGCCAAAGGATCAGACCAAGAAGGCACTCCTCCGTTTGCCGAAGGAAGATACTAGCTATCAGTACTTCGATTATAATGGATCAACAACTCCTGGTGATAAACCTGTACCTGTTGATAAGAAGAATGGTCATGGTAAACTTCTCGTTGCCTTCAATAACGAAGAGAAGCATCTCGCAGAGAAGACTCAGAGTTTAGGAACTGATAACAACAGCGGTTTCTATCTCGTGGCCAATCCATATACCTGTTCTATCTCGATGGCTAAATTCTTCGAGGCTAATTCGGGTTTGCAGAAGGCAATATGGATTGTAGAGAAAGGCGAGGTGAAGGCGATTTCAAAGGCAGAATTGGATATGAAAAATTACGCTATTCAGCCTACCCAGTCGTTCTTTGTCAAGAAAGAGGACGCAACAGTTTCAGATGTAAGGTTCACTTCTACAATGTGTGTAGACCGCACTATTACTCCTGGTCTGTTGATGGCATCTGACTATGTAAAGACTGTAGAGGTAGAAACGGAGAATTCCAACGGTCAGCAATCAAGGGCACGCATCGCTTTGCGTCCGGAGGCTTCTGCCGACTATGATGATCAGGAGGATGTGGATCTCTTGTACGATCAGAACCTCAAGGATATTCCGCAGGTTTATACCGTTGCCGGAAACGAGGCGGTGGCTGTGAATGCAGTTCCTGAGTTGTCCTGGATTCCGCTTGGCATCGTGAGCCAGCAGGCAGAAGAGGTTTCACTTACCCTGAAGGGTGTGAACAAGCTCGATGCTCCTGTTTATCTCTACGATGCTGCATCGGCAAGCTTTACAGAACTTCATGAAGGCGAGGCTGTGAAGGTGAAGGCGGGTGACCACGGAAGATACTTCCTCACCCAGACCCGTACCTCAACCGGCATCGACCGCATGGAGGCTGAAGAGCAGAGCGCACCGGTGAAGGTTTATTCACCAGCTGCCGGCATGATTGTTGTTTCTGCTCTGGGTGGTGAGAAGCTCGACAGGGTTCAGGTATTTACGTTGGATGGCAAGATGGTTCACAGTTATCAGTTGCCTGACAAGCAGAGAATGATTCTCCGTGTTCCATCCGGCATTTACATTGTGAAGGCATCTACCCAGTCCTGTGCTCAGACTAAGGGTCAGAAGATTGCCGTAAGATAGTATATTCTAGTTTTTTAAATATCATAGGGAATTATTAAGAACCCAAAAGGGGGAGCCAAAGCGTTGGCTTCCCCCTTTTTTTAGCTTTATACTTTACTTGCGAAACTTTACAAGGGAGTTTCGCAAGTGGTCCAGTTAACTTGCGAAACGTTACAGTGCGTTTCGCAAATCTCACTTATTTACAATAATGAGATAAAAATGCTTAATTAAACAAAGAAAAGTCAAGTTTTTGACGTAAAAAACAAGACTTTTTGCTATCTTTGCAATCAAGAAAAGAAATGTAAATATGGTTATAACAAGACAGATAATGGAAAAACTGTCATCAACTCCTTCAGGAGTTGTACTGACAACAAGAGACTTTGGTGTGGAAATGCGGTATCAGCCAGCCCTCGCTAAGGCTCTCAGCCGTCTTGTGCTCCAAGGTGAATTGCAGAAGATAGCAAAGGGGAAATACTATATTCCTAAGAAAACGGTGTTTGGAACGTTAAAACCTTCCGACTCAGAACTAGTAAAAGATTTGCTGGAGCAAGACGGAAAGATAGTCGGCTACATAACTGGTACTGCAGCATTTGCATCTATGGGGCTTACAACCCAGATAAGTTCTTCTATCTTGATAGGTACAAACAAGTACCGACGCCCTATTACCCGAAATGGTGTGAAGGTTTCTTTCCTGTTGCAAGAGAATATTATTACTTCAAGCAATATCCCATTACTTAGGATACTGGATGCATTGCGCCTGATAAAAGAAATTCCTGCATCCTCACCCGATGAATGTGTAACAAATATCTGCAAGGCAATAGAAGTTCTTTCTCTGAAAAAAAAGCAAGAACTAGCAGAGTTATCTTTGGCATACACCCCTTACGTAAGAGCTTTACTAGGAGCTATATATGAAAATATGGGGCTTGAAACACAGATTATCAGCCGTACGCTGAATGGAGTGACGAGTTATAAACTGCCTATCACCGACAAAGTATTATCAAACAAAAGAAACTGGAATATCATATGAAGTTACATGAAAACAGGGAGTTGTTCTCCGATGCATTGCAGGCAGCATCTCAACCGCAGGAGGATGGTGGATTAGGTATCAAAAGTATTTTCATCGAGAAAGATTATTGGATTTGCCGTTCCTTGTCTTTAATGGCAACTAACGACAAAGACAATCGTGCTATATTTAAAGGGGGGACCAGTCTTACAAAGGCATTTGGTATTGGAAGCAGGTTTTCTGAGGATATAGATATTGCCATATCCGAGGCATGGACTCTCAGCGGCAATCAGCTGAAAACGCTGATCAAGAGAACCGCCAAGAGTATGACAGAAGGTTTGCAGGAAATTGATATGCCTGGTTTTACGAGTAAAGGGTCTCATTATCACAAGGCCTACTATTCCTATCCACGAGCTATCGAAACATTGCAGGTTGGTGCAATTAAGGCTGGTCAGTTGCTAGTTGAAATCAACTCTTTTGCTAATCCATATCCGTTCCAAAAATGCAAACTACAAAGTTTCTTGACTGAGTTTTTGCAGAAAACTGGCAATGAAAAACTGATAGAAGATTATGAAATGCAACCATTTGAGGTGAATGTTCTTGACAGGCGCAGAACTTTGACAGAAAAATTGGTATCCCTGCTTCGCTGTTCTTTAGCAGATAATTATATGCCTGAATTGGCAGCTAAGATACGCCACTTCTATGACTTGCATTTCCTATATCATGATGCAGAGACGCGAACCTATCTTGAAAGTAATGATTTTAAGTCTGACTTCGCCAATTTGTTTGCCCAAGATCAGCAAAGGTTTGATAAACCTGAAGGATGGCAGGAGAAAGAAATTATGGATTCTCCAATCATAAAAGACTTGCATTCCGTATGGGCTGCACTGAGCAATGTTTATGCAAGAGAACTACCTGACCTTGCATATAAAGAGATACCGACCATAGAGAGCATAGAAGAAAGTATAAAACTATTGCTTTCGTATTTGCCATAGCAGAATGTATTCGTTATTCTCGGATTTGGGTATATTAGTGTGGCATTGTTGGTAATAGTGTGGCAATAAAAAAGTCTTGCTTTTTCGACAAAAAACTTGACTTTTCTCCGTTTTTATTTATTATGAAGAAAATAAGTTATCTTATATATTTATGGCTGGTTTGCTGCCTGGGACTGCAAGCACAGAGCCGCCGCGAAATGGGAGGCATCTATTATGCTTACCCCGTAACGGATGATGCCGGAGCCGATGCTTCGGCTGTGAAGGCGCCTGCCGGTTTCTCACCTTATTATATCAGTCATTACGGGCGCCATGGCTCGCGATGGATGTCGAGGGATGAACGCTATCTCTGGATAGAAAAGCAGTTTGCTGATGACGGCAATCTTACTTCGCTCGGACTTCAGATTAAGAGTATCGTGAAGCGGATATGTGAGAATGCAAAGGGGAACGGCGGCAAACTGACCCGACTGGGTGAACTGCAGCATCAGGCCATTGCCCGACGCATGTATGCCCATTATCCACAGATCTTTGCTGCCGGACACCAGGTAAAGGCACGCTCCAGTGTTTCCGACCGCTGTGCCAAGAGTATGCTCGCCTTCACTTCGCAGTTGCGGAGTCTACAGCCCCAGCTGCATCTGGATGTGAAGACCGATTCTGCCGATATGGCTTGGATAGCCTACGAATCTCCCGAACTGAAGACGCTGAAGAAACGCACCAGGGTGAAGGCTCAGGTTTCGCCACGCCGCTTCCTGCAACAGCTATTCAAGAACACCGCAAAGATAGATGAACCCCTGAAACTGATGACCGAAATGTATGGACTCACCTCCTCCCTGCAGGATGTGGGCCTGAACTTTCCTGCCTATCCGCAGGAGATGGAAGATAGCCTGAATGCGCTCTTTACCGATGCCGAATTCCGTGCCATCTATGAAGCCAACAATCTCCGCATGAACATCACCAACGGCAGTATGGCTACCAATGAAGAGATTCCGGCACGGAGCGCCATCTCGCTCTGGCAGAACATCGAAACCGATGCCGATGCCGCCTTGCGCTCTTCCCAGTCATCAGCCACCCTCCGTTTCGGCCATGATACAGCCCTCTACCGGCTCCTGTCTCTTCTTTTTGATGCCACCTTGCCTCCTGCCGGTGCCCGTGAAGACGCCGACCAGGTAGTACTCGGAGCAGAGACAGACAGGATGGACCGTGTGGTTCCGATGGGAGCCAACCTGCAGATGATATTCTACAAGAACCGGAAGGACAGCGTGGTGGTGAAGTTCATGCTGAACGAGAGAGACATCATGCTTTCGCCTGTAGGACAGGTGATTTACGGCACTCATTATTATTCCTGGAAAGAATGGAAGCAGGAGATGCACCAGCGCATCCACCAGCTGGAACATGTGCGCCAGCTCTATGCCATCCAAACGATGGGAGGAGCGGGACAGGCGATTCCTGCCGTACTGGTTCCGAACGGCCAGAACTTCTGGACTCCACAGACCCGGGATTCCGAGCAGCCTTGTGTGGCGCCTTATCATGATAAGGATACGCTGTTGCAGGGATTCCGCTGCAGCCATTGGCCGGGAGGTGGCGAGAAACGGGATTATGGTTCTTTCACCGTTGCTGCTCTGGGAGGCAAACTCCGTCTGCAGCCCGCTCAGCGTGCCACTGCTTTCAGTCATCAGGATGAGGTTTCGCATCCCCATTACTATGGTGTCCAGCTGAAGGATGAGCATCTGAAGGCTGAGATGACTGCCCTGAGCCATACCTCCATGCTCCGTGTTACGCCCGATAAGGACGAACTGGTTCATCTCGTTATCCAGCCCAATAATGATGACGGACAGGGAACCATCGAGATTGATACCGTGAACCATGTGGTTTATGCCTATAATCCGGCTCCTCATGTATATCAGGGATGGGGGAAACCAGATGATTTCGGGGGACATTTCGTACTGGCTTATGATAAAGATGAGCTGATTGACTATGGTGTCTTTGATGAAGCACAGGCGGAAAGAAAGGGACTGATGATGACCTGCAAGCCGGGTATCGGAGTCTGGCTCACCTTCAGGGGAAAGACAGGAAAGGCGATGGAATGGATGTCGGCTACCTCCTTTACTTCGCACGACCAGGCGGTGACCAATCTCAATGCCGAAAACTATATGTACGGCGGTCTGGACTTCAACAGTATGATGGAGTATGCTGCCAATCTGTGGTGCGAACGTCTGCATACCATCGATGTGGAGAGTCAGGACACGGCGAAGGTGAACCGCTTTTATACCGCCCTGTACCGCAGTTCGTTTCTTCCCCATGAGTTGAGCGATGTCGGCGAACAGCAATATGGCGACTTTGCGATGTGGGATACCTACCGCGCACAGTTGCCTCTTTATCATCTTCTTACGCCGATGCTGTCGGGAGAGATGATGCAGTCTCTGGTAAAGATGTATCAGGATGGTGTCTGGATGCCTGTCTTTCCAACTGCCAACTGCGGGCAGAGGGAGATGCTGGGCGATGATGCCAGTATCGCACTTGCCGATGCCTATGTCAAGGGCATCCGCAACTTTGATGCCGTGAAGGCTTACGAGGGAATGCGCATGAATGCCTTCTCTACTCCTTATCTTACCAAGGATTACCGTTCCGGAAAGGGCCGCCGCTCCATCACTTCCTATATGACAAACGGCTATCTTCCGGTAGAGGAGGGGGCCGGTTCTGCTACCGCTTCTACCTCGCGCACCCTGGCGTATGCATACGATGACTTTGCCGTGGCGCAGATGGCAAAGCTGCTGCTTGATTCCTGCAAGGATGCTACGCTCCGCCAGCAGTATCAGGATGATTACCAGGTACTGATGCGCCGTTCTGAGAATT
>ERZ1031798.131-NODE-131-length-19550-cov-4.395742_pt1 | contig 19550 bp, 15 predicted proteins | sample MGYA00517882_ERZ1031798 | MGnify/ENA primary metagenome ERZ1031798 (study PRJEB33719, sample SAMN04261244) | wastewater metagenome | biome: rural village; feature: human; material: feces | host: Homo sapiens | place: El Salvador | collected 2013-01-07 ...
GGGTACTGTTGTCAGAAGCTATCAGCTATCAGAAGTTGCCATGGGTTCAAATGCCATTGTTGGTATTTTGGAGTCTGGCTGGTTTGCCTGCGACTATGTGGCAGCCGAGGACACTACTGTAATTGTTATCCCATGTAAAAATGCTGCTGATTTGCAGAATATTTTGAGCAATCATGATAAATTCAGGCCTATCTTTTTAAGGACCGCATTAGAGCAGCGCCATCAGATGCTTGGCTTGTATGCAAAGCTATACAAAAAAGCGGGTTTGCTTCATAATGCTGCTGAAAACATATATAACGACTATTGCAATCTGTGCGAGGAGTATCTGATTACACCACAGACTTTCGAAAAAATAGAGCAGTTTGAAGCCATAAGCCTTACCCATAAGGCCGAAAACTGGGAGCTTGCCAACAGCTCGGCTCTTCTCAGAAACAATCTGCGTGCCTATATGCAGCTTATGATTTCAGACAATGATCTATGTGTAGGTTCCATCATGGAAGCCTCTGCCCAGATGCGGCGAGTATCGCAGGGTATTGTGGAAATCACCAACTATCTCAGATACAACCGTGATATTTTATGGAGTGATTCTGAAAACGATATTTTCCACCTGTATATGAACCTTGCTACAGAGCTTTCCAAGCGGAGCAAGGACATCAAGCCTTGTCAGGACAAGCTGCTGTCTATTCTTGAGCTGATGAAGTCTCTGGATATTTTCGACAGTCTCCAGCTCAAGGAATGTGAGACAGCCTGCCACAGTGGCTCATTTAATACAGCGTCAGAGGAACGCATTAATATTGCCAAAGAGGACTGTGTTGCCCGCATTCTCACCTATGCAGGATATGAAAAGACTGAAATCCGCGCTTTCAAGGAACTTTTAAATGCCTACAAGGCATTGCCGGATATGGCATCTACAGACAATGATGCCAGACGTCTCCGCAAGGAAATTACAAAGGTCTTCTATGATGCCTACGAAAAATGTATGGTTAAGCTTATGCTTTCAGGTGACAGACCCACCCATCTTTTACTTATGTTCTTTAACTTTGGTTTTATGGACGTGGAGCTTCTCGGAGAGGACAATACCATCGCTCTCTATAACCTGATGGATTCTCTTGAGTTATTCTCGTCTAATCATGTTTACACCATGTACAGATGGCTGAGCTCTGTCTACGCTGGTGCTAACGAACCATCGAAAAATGAATTTGACCAGGATTATCCTGCTTATCTCAATGAGAGATTAAAGCATGCAGAGATTACAGAGGCTGAACGCGATGCCCTCAAGTCTAATCAGGTTGAAAAGCTTAAATATGAGATTCGAAATATGTTTAAATCAGCCCATCGTATAACCTATGGACGTATTTCAACATTTTGTCCTATTATAGCTGCGGATGATGTTATCAACACTTTCGAGAAGATGGCGATAACTGTTGAACGACTGGAAAATGCAGTTAACAAAATCAGACAGATTGATTACTCCGTGTTATACAGAGAGGTTATTTTCTCAGACCCTGCCCATGGCATCAATCAGGAGGTTATTATGAAGGAGGTTATGCCTAACTTCATCCTCACTCCTTGTATTGGTATCAGGGCACAGATGTGGCAGGAAACAGCCGGACCAAGAAACGATACTTCTGCCCGCCTGCTCTTCCCAGTGTTTCTAACCAGCGATTTGGATGAGCAGCTTGCTGAGACTTTTGCCAGATTCCGTTGGGAGCTTTGTCGAAAGATTCAGGGTGTATACTGGAATGATTTCAGGGAGAGGTCTCTTACATCTGAGTATTATGACTATATCCAGTTCTACAAAAAGAACCGTGATTTGTCGCCAGATGCTAAGGAAAAGATTAAAAATGCCCTGGCCCGTTCCCGCAACAATTTCAGGGAGGTCTTTGTAAAGGATTATGTCAACTGGCTCAAATATGAATCTCAGGGCAGCTTCCGTCTCAATAAGGTTGCAAGAAATATCCTTATTACATACTGTCCTTTCTCCGTTGATATCAGAACTGAGTTGATTACTAATCCGCTTTATCAGGTGCCTTTCACCAAGCTTGAGATTGAAAACCAGAAGAAGGCCAATCGTTTTAAGGCTTTGATGGCTAAGTATGAAGAGGCTGGAGGCGTGGTGACGCAGGATCTGAAACAGAATTTGAAGTTTTATGAGTTGTAGTTCTGCGCATACATAAATATTTTTGAGGGTGTTTAGGATATTGCGCTGGGATAAGTGATTCTCTATGCTGGGTTCCGGACATAAGATTTTCTAAATGTTCTGATTTAGGTAATTAAAAAATGACGCAAACACGAGACATTCGCCATCCATGGCTCAGGTCTCGCTCTCGGCAACGTCCTGTTGCCGAGTTGCTGGCTTTGTACAGAACATTAAGAAAAACTAATGTCCTGCACAAGGCATAGAGAATCACTTATCCCGGCGCAATATCCAATTTACGTCTCAAAAATATATTTGATAGTTTGTGCAACATACTTCGTATGTTGACACTTCACAAACGTATAAAATAGATTGCCAAAGCTATCTGCACTGCCAGAATCAATGGCATACCCACCACGAAATACCAGTGCTTTGTCTTATGATGAAAAGCATACATCCCAAGCCATGTACCAACACTTCCACCAATTATGCTAAGTAAAAACAGTGTCTTTTCCGGTATCCGCCAGGCTCCTCGCTTTGCTTTACTCTTATCTATTCCCATTGCGGCAAATCCGACGCAATTTGCTATTACTAAATATATTGCTATACCAACAAATAATCTGCTCATAATTCATGCTTATACCGTCTCTTTACGGCTTCGTTATATACCTGTTCATCTGTTCTAGCTGATACTACAATAATCTTCATTACTGTATCAACACGTTCCACCTTATATACAACCCTAACTCCTAAATCTCTAAATTTTATTTTCATCAGATTAGTTAGGTTTTTTCCATTCCTGCTGCCTAGTGGTTTTCCATAGCCACCTTCTTCTGCCGGTAATGGATTATTGCTTACTTTCTTAATCCCCTTCATCACTTGAATCCGCACTGAATTGTCAAGTTTTTTCATATCCTTCTCTGCTTCTTCTAAAAATTCTATCCCCCATATCATTCGATATCTATGTCCTCCACATCAGAAATTTCTTCTTCACTTATCCTCAGATCTTTCATTACAGTATCAAATGAAAGAGTTTTGCTACTTTCCTCCATCCGCTTATTTGCCTCTAGCAGCAAGTAATAATCTTCTTCAATTTCAGTCAATCTTGTATATTCCTCCGGCGATAGAATAATTGCTGAAGGCTGATTGTTCTTCAATACAATTAATTCACTCTCTGAATGAAGTCTGTCAAATATTTTAGCCGCCTGACCTTTGTTAAACTGTGAAATTGGAATAAGACTTTGTAAAAAATTTGTTGCGATTGCCATATAAACACCTCCGTATCCTTTCCATTATTATATGTAGATATTTAGGATAAATCAACAATTTTCATTATAATTTTACAACAAATTTTCATTTATTTTTGCATACTTTGGTATAGAAAAAGGCACCACCCTCAGGTGATGCCAAATCCAACCACATTATTTCTTTATTATTCTGTTCTTTCCAAAATGCAGCTTCATCACATACCAGAGCTCTGTTGCAATGAAGATTGATGAATAAGAACCGCAAAGCAATCCAACCATAAGTGGCAATGCAAATTCACGAATTGATGATACTCCCATAATGAAGAGTAACAATACCATGATAAAGGTTGTGATTGATGTATTGATGCTTCGTGAAAGTGTCTGTGTAAGAGACTTATTGGCAATCTCTGCAAGACCTTCTGCATCCTGATTCTTAAGTCCATGCATATTCTCACGGATACGGTCAAAGATAACGATTGTATCGTTGACTGAGTAACCTACGATTGTAAGCATACATGCAATAAATGTTCCACCTACAGATATACGGATAAGCGCATATGCTGTGAGCACTACGAGCACGTCATGTACAAGAGCAAGGATTGCACTTGTGGCGAAACGGATATCCTTAAATCTGAACCAGATGTACAGAAGCATAAAGATACATGCAACAATAACTGCCTTGATTGCATCTGACCTCATCTCGCTGCTGATTGTTGAACTTATACTCTGTGTCTCAATTGAAGACTCATCTACGCCAAACTTCTCAACGAGCATGCTATCAAGTTCCTCACGCTCATCCAGTGTAAGTGTACGTGTCTTTAATACAATATCTGTGCTTCCGTTGACTGTAGTAGCCTGAATTGCATTGTCTCCGATTACTGCTGCAACCTCTGGTACAATATCTGACTCAACCTGCTCTACAGTGTAATCCTTTCCGAAATCTGCCTTTGTAGATGTACCACCGGCAAACTCAAGACTGTAATTTAATGCTCTGCTTCCCTGAGCACTATATACTCCCATTCCTACGAATCCTGCAACAATTACTACAATAGATATAATAAAGTATACTGCCTTGTGCTTTAAGAAGTTTATTGGTTTCCTGTCCTTTGCTCTACCATATAATTTCTCTGACTTGAAGCCTATAGCATAAAGTCCCTGCATCAGGTACTTTGCTACGAAAAGTGCTGTAAACAGCGATAATACGATAGAAATAATAAGTGTATATGCAAATCCCTTTACAGTACCTGAACCAAGTACCATAAGTACAAGGGCTGCTATAAATGTTGTTACCTGTCCATCAAGGATAGCCGAAAGTGCTTTCTTATATCCCTCATTAATGGCTGAGCTTACTGTTCTTCCTGCTGCAATTTCCTCCCTGATACGGGCAAATACGATGACGTTTGCATCCACTGCCATACCAATACCGAGGATAATACCTGCGATACCCGGAAGTGTAAGAGTTATCTCAAACCAATATACAAATGCAATTACAAGTGATGTATATATTCCAAGTCCTACAGATGCTGCAAATCCTGAAATACCATACATTACAATCATGAAAAGCATTACAAGTGCAAGACCGATTCCTGCCGCCTTTATTGATGATGAAAGGGCTGCTCCACCAAGCTGGGCACCTTCTACGTTTGACTCCAACTCCTGAAGCTTTAAGTTAATTGCACCAACACGGATAAATGTTGCAAGGTTCTCAGCTTCTTCATAATCAGACATACCATTTATTACGCAGTTACCATCTGTGATTGCTGCGCTTACTCTTGGCACACTGATGAAATGGTCATCATAATAGATACCTACGCTCTCGCTGTTGGCATATGCCTCTGTTGTCACATCTGCCCATGTCTTAACTGCATCATCCTTGAGTGTAAGTGCAACAACAGGTGTGTTCTGCTGTACTCCTGAGCTGCTCTTCTCATATGTTGCCTCTGCTGACTTTACATCTGAACCAGTCATTACAACTGAACCATTCTCAACAAGAGTATCAATGTCATAGTTTAATACATAATTGCCTGTTGAAGAATCATATTTATAGTTTTCATTTCCATCAGAATCCTTCTGTTTGATGAAATACAAAGCTCCTGGGCTTCCTAAATCGTTAAGCACCTCATTGGCATCATATACACCAGGGATTTCAACTGTGATTCTGTCGTCTCCAACCTGATATACTGAATACTCTGTTGTGTAGCTTGCTGCTCTTTCCTCAAGCTTTGCTATTGTATCAGCGATATCTGTTGCTGATGGGCTGTCCTCCACAATATCATATGTGATTGATACACCACCAGATAAGTCGAGTCCGAGCTTGATTCCCTCTGACTCTTTTGAGTTGTCAGTTTCCTTCTGACTTGCGCTAGTGTCGCCTAATATCGTAGATGCATACCAGCCTGACAATCCCAGGCAGGCAAGGATAAGCAATACAATAATGGCTCCTTTTCCTTTTTTCATTGTAACTCTACCTTCCTATTTTGTTTTAAGCCTCTGCGGCCTTTATCATAATCGCACATTCAATACGTTTCTTCTGAAGCTCACATCCCAGATCATATGCATCTGTGATTGTACCATGGAAGTTATATGAATTAGCAGCGCATCCTCCACTACAGTAGAAGCGTGCAAAGCAATTACGACATTTTTCTTTGGCATAAACGTTACAGCACTTGAACTCATCTCTGATTTCTGCAGCCTTTACCCCATCCCATACATTGCCCATCAGAAAGTCTTCATTTCCAACAAACTGATGGCATGGATATAAGTCGCCCCAAGGTGTCACTGCCAGATACTCTGTACCTGAGCCACATCCTTAAAGTCTCTTATATACACATGGTCCGCCTTCGAGGTCTATCATAAAGTGGAAGAAATTAAAGCCTCTTCCTTCTTTATTTCTCCTGACCATCTCAGCCGCAAGCTTATCATATTCCTCAAAAAGAATTGGTAAATCATCTTCTGTCAAAGCATACTCATCTGTTGGCTGTGCAACTACAGGCTCAACTGATATCTGCTTGAAGCCAAGGTCTGCAAGATGAAGTACATCCTTTGAAAAATCAGTATTAAAATGTGTGTAGGTTCCTCTCACATAGTATCTGTCCTGATTACGGCTCTCTGCAAACTTCTGAAACTTTGGAACGATAAGGTCATAGCTTCCCGCTCCCTTTCTGAAAGGACGCATTCTGTCATGGACTTCTTTTCTTCCATCGATACTGAGCACCACATTATCCATTTCCTTGTTGGCAAAATCCATAATGTCATCATTTAGGAGTACACCATTTGTTGTGAGGGTAAAACGGAAATGCTTATCATGAAGCTTCTCCTGCTCTCTTCCGTATGCTACAAGCTGCTTTACAACATCAAAGTTCATAAGGGGCTCGCCGCCGAAAAAGTCTACCTCCAGATTTCTTCTATTGCCTGAGTTTGCGATAAGGAAGTCAAGTGCCTGCTTTCCTGTCTCGTAATCCATCAAGGCTCTTCTGCCATGATACTCACCTTCCTCGGCAAAGCAGTACCTGCATGCCAGGTTACAGTCATGGGCGATATGTAAACAAAGTGCCTTTACTACTGTCGGACGTTTCTTAAAGTCTATGACCTTATTCTCATATACATCTTCTGTGAAAAGCTCCTCGTTATTCTTTAATTCATTTACTTCTTCAATTGCCTCGTCTATTTCCTCTGCAGGATATTTTCCTGCCAGAGTATTTTTTATCTCTTCCGGTGAATTCTTCTCAAACATCTCTATGACATCATATGTCACATCATCCACCACGTGAATTGCTCCACTGTTTACATCTAAGACAATATTATAGCCGTTGTTCTTATACTGATGAACCACTACAATATTCCTCTCTTTCTAATCCTAATTTGTTATTTAATAAATAAATCATTCAATATACAAATGTGCAAATAATCAGAACATATATAAGCAACATAATTAATTGTTGCTTCATTTGCTTCATTTTGTAATCTTTCCCATAATCGCAAAAATGACCGCACGCTGTGCGCGCGGTCGATTTCATGCCAAAGTATGCAGACAATCTGCCAGTGGCAGGTTTTCCGCATCAATCATAATTCAAACTATTTGTACTGCTCACAAGTCTGATTTCCAACTGTACAAGAAGTCTTGCAAGCTGACTGGCATGATGTCTGGCACTCACCGCATCCGCCTTTTTTGATTGTGTTCTGTAACTTTCTAGTATTTAATGTCTTTACGTGCTTCATTATATTCTCTCCTTTTTGCTCTCATTTTTATATCATATTTGTGCTCATTACATCATGTGCAAATGCACATGATGTATGATAACCCATGCGCATCCGTGCTTCCGCACTCCGCGTCTGATATAATTTCGCTGCGCTCATTATATCATAACCACAGCCACATGAAAAGTATTTTTTACAGTTCGCAGTTGTTTACTGTTCTTGGGAATGGGATTACATCACGGATGTTTGACATTCCTGTCAAATACATTACGCATCTCTCAAATCCAAGTCCAAATCCTGCATGACGGGCTGAACCATATTTACGAAGGTCAAGATAGAACTTGTAATCATCCTCATTGAGTCCTAATTCCTGAATCCTTGCAAGAAGCTTGTCATAATCGTCCTCACGCTGGCTTCCTCCGATAATCTCTCCGATTCCAGGTACGAGGCAGTCAACTGCCGCTACCGTCTTGCCATCCTCGTTGAGCTTCATGTAGAATGCCTTAATCTCCTTTGGATAATCTGTAACGAATACAGGTCTCTTGTAGATCTCCTCTGTCAGGTATCTCTCATGCTCAGTCTGGAGGTCGCAGCCCCATGATACCTTGTAATCAAACTTATCATTGTGCTTTGAAAGGATGTCAATTGCCTCTGTATATGTCACTCTTGCAAAATCATTGCTTACCACATTCTCAAGTCTGTCGAGAAGTCCCTTGTCCACAAAGTTATTGAAAAATGCCATCTCTTCCGGAGCATTTTCAATCACATAGTTGATAACATATTTAAGCATTGACTCAGCAAGCATCATGTCATCCTCAAGGTCAGCAAATGCAATCTCAGGCTCAATCATCCAGAACTCAGCAGCATGTCTTGTTGTGTTTGAGTTCTCAGCACGGAAGGTTGGTCCAAAAGTATATATATTCTTGAATGCCATAGCATATGTCTCGCCGTTAAGCTGTCCTGATACAGTGAGGTTTGTAGGCTTGTTGAAAAAGTCCTTTGAGTAATCGACCTCTCCGTCCTCTGTCATTGGGAGATTGTTCATATCAAGTGTTGTAACCTGAAACATTTCTCCTGCACCCTCACAGTCGCTTCCTGTGATAAGTGGTGTGTGAACATATACAAAGTCTCTCTCCTGGAAAAACTTGTGAATTGCATATGCACATAATGAACGCACTCTGAACACAGCCTCGAAAGTATTTGTTCTTGGTCTTAAGTGTGAGATTGTACGGAGATACTCAAATGTATGTCTCTTCTTCTGAAGTGGATAATCAGGAGTTGAAGATCCCTCAATCTCTATTTCCTTTGCCTGAATCTCAAATGGCTGCTTTGCCTCTGGTGTAAGCACAAGCTCCCCCTTTACGATTATAGCAGCTCCTACATTTATCTTTGCCACCTCATCATAATTTGCAATTCCATCACCATATACGACCTGAATTGGCTCGAAAAATGTACCATCATTTACTACGATAAAACCAAAATTCTTTGAGTTTCGGTTACTTCTTACCCAGCCCCCGATTGTTACCTCTGTGCCTGCATATTTCTCTTTGTTTCTGAATATCTCGCGAATGTTTACAAGCTCCATTCTGCTTATCCTCCTTATTAAACATTTATTCTGCTTCAGTTGATTCACTTACAGACTCTGTAGATTCTGTAGTTTCCTCCTCGTAAGTTACAACTGCCATATCAGCCACCTTGTCAATTGCCTTATTTACAAGATACTGGTTTCTAAGGTATGCTTCACCTTCCTCAGCATTGCCAGAGCCAAAATACTCATAGATATCATTTGCCTCTGAGAATGTACCACTTGCCTGATTTATGATATATGAGATGTAGTTGTTGTACTCATCCTCATCAATCTCGATATTCTCAAGCTGGGCAATATAGCCAAATATAAACTCTGTCTTAATCTGTGCTGTAAGGCTCTCTCTCCAGGTGCTCTCAGCATCCTCAAGTGTGACATTAAATTTGCTTGACAATAAGTCCTCAAGAGTCTGTCCATCTGTACCATTATCCTTAAGGAATGACTCCTCATACTCTGCAAGTCTTGCTGTCAGGTAATCCTCTGGTACATCAACTTCAGAATTCTCAAGCATATATGATTTCACTTCATTTACTGTAACACTATATGCGTTCTGTTTCAAATCATTTTCCACAGCAGCCTCAAAATCAGCTACAGTCTTAACATTTGCTTTACTGAATATCTCGGCTACCTTATCATCTGTCAGATCATCCATGGTTACAGGGTCTGTAGAGTAAATAGCCTTGATTGTGAATTCGAAGGTTGCTTCCTGTCCTGCAAGGTTATCTGCCTGATAGTCATCTGGGAATGTGACATCTGAACTTACTGTATCACCTACATTTGCTCCAATTATTCCAGATGTAAATCCGTCGATAAAGCTTGAACCGCCTACAGCACTGTTGTTTGACACATCAAGAAGAACATCTGTCGCAGAACCGCCATCAAAGGCTTCCCCATCGAGATAGCCCGTATAGTCAACTTTTACATAATCGCCCTCTTCTACATCGGTTCTGTCTGTAATCTCCTTGTAGGCATCTGCTCCATAGGTTGTGAGCAGCTGTGTAAGGTAGCTGTTTTTGGCTTCATCTGTAATCTGATAATCAGTTGAAAGTGTCACTGGTATTGCATCATAGTCTGCAAGAGCTGTGACCTGCTTTGCCACATCTATGTCAAACTCGCCGCTTCTCTTGTCTGATGTGGTACCTGTTGTTACTGTAGCTGCGCTTTCTGTGCTCTCCGTGTTCTCTGTGTCCTTGCTGCTTCCACATGCTGCCATTCCTGCTGCAAGAGCCACACAAAGTACTGATGCTAAAATTCTGTTTTTCATTTTTAAGACCTCTCTTATTTTACTTGCGTTTTGCAGCCTTCTTAGCAGCTGCTTTTTTCGCTGTTTTCTTTGCAACGGGCTTACCAGTCTTTTTCCAACGCTGCTTCTTTTGCGGCTCCCCGTCTGTGCCCCCAGCATTGGTCTTTTGTGCCCTTTTTTTAGCTTTTTTTAACTCCTGCTCTGCAGCAAGTGCAGCCCTTGTCTCATCATCAAGTACAAGAGAATCAATAAGCTCCCAGATTTGGCTTCTGCCATCCTTTGTCTCTGCCGAAAAAGGAATGACAATTGTGCCCGGCTCCACATTCAGAGTCTTTTCAATCCTCCAGATGTGCTCATTGATCTTACCACGCTTCACCTTATCCGCTTTTGTTGCGATAATAATTGGGGCAAATCCCTGATTCACCATCCACTCATACATCATCACATCATTTTCAGATGGCTCATGTCTTATATCTATAAGCAGAAATACTGCCTTGAGCATCTTTGACTTATGGAGATAGTTTTCAATCATCTGTCCCCATTTAGCCTTGATTTCTATATTGGCTCTGGCATATCCATAACCCGGCAGGTCTACAAGGTATGCCATGTCATTTACGTTGTAGAAATTAATCGTCTGTGTCTTTCCCGGCTGGGATGATGTCCTTGCCAGAGAATTTCTGTTGAGTAAGGCATTTATAAGACTCGATTTGCCTACATTTGATTTGCCGGCAAAGGCTACCTCATAATGCTCATTTTCTGGAATAGTACTGGTAATACCACAGACAGTTTCCAGATTTACATTTTTTATTACCATACATATCCTTTCTGAATACATAAAACCTGCATACTCTGATATCTAAACAAGTGCCACTGCAAGCACTTCATCCATAGCAGATACTGGTACAATATCGAGTCCGTTAAGGATTTCCTCTGATATATCCTCCAGATCCTTGACATTGTCCTTTGGTATACAGACGCGCTTTGAGCCCGCTGTCTTCGCAGCCAGAAGCTTTTCTTTTAAGCCTCCTATCGGAAGTACCCTGCCTCTTAGTGTGATTTCACCTGTCATGGCAACATCCGCATGCACCTTTCTATTTGTAACCGCAGACAATACTGCTGTCGCCATGGTCACACCAGCTGATGGTCCGTCCTTCGGCACAGCTCCCTCCGGTATATGTACATGTATGTCATGCTTTGCAAAGTAATCCTCTGCCACATCATATCTGCCGCTGACAGACCTCACATAGGTAAGTGCCGCTGCCGCAGATTCCTGCATTACCTCACCAAGCTTACCTGTTAGTTTAAGCTCACCCTTGCCCGGCATGGTATTTACTTCAACCTCAAGAGTCACACCGCCTACGCTGGTCCAGGCCAGTCCTCTTACTATTCCGATTTCATCCTTATCGCATATCTTTTCTGCAGAATACTTTTCCTGTCCTAAATATTTAACAAGATTATTCTTGCTGACTCTGATATGCTCTGTCTGTTCCTTATAGATTTCACAGGCAGCCTTTCTGCATATATTGCCAATCTTACGCTCAAGCCCCCTGACTCCTGCTTCCCTTGTGTAACCACTTATAATCATATGAAGTGCCTTGTCTGTTATGGTAAGCTGTCCCGGCTTTATGCCATTTTTCTCCATCTGCTTTTTGACAAGGTGCTCCTTTGCTATGTGAAGCTTTTCATTCTCTGTGTAGCTAGTCACCTCGATAATTTCCATACGGTCATAGAGCGGTCTTGGTATGCTTGACGCATCGTTTGCTGTGGCAATAAAAAGCACCTCAGACAAGTCAACCGGCAGCTCTACATAGTGGTCTCTGAATTTTGCATTCTGCTCACTGTCCAATACCTCAAGCAGGGCTGCGGATGGATCTCCCTTGTAGTCATTGCTCATCTTGTCTATCTCATCAAGGAGCATAAGAGGATTGCTGACTCCTGCCTGCTTTATGCCATTTACGATCCTGCCCGGCATAGCACCTACATAGGTTCTCCGGTGTCCCCGTATCTCAGCCTCATCTCTCACACCGCCCAGGCATATTCTCACATATTCCTTGCCCAGGGCTGTGGCAACAGATTTTGCAATACTTGTCTTTCCTGTTCCCGGCGGTCCTACAAGACATATAATAGGACTCTGTCCCTTTCCTGTCAGATTTCTCACAGCCAGAAACTCTATCATACGTTCCTTGACATCCTTTAGTCCATAATGGTCTCTGTCAAGAATTTTCTCCGCATGATTCAAGTCCTCATTATCAACAGACTTTTTATTCCATGGAAGCTCCAAAAGTGTCTCAATATAGCCACGACTCACCGCACTCTCTGATGAGCTGCCACTTAGGTTTTTGAATCTGTCTATTTCTTTTTTTATCTTTGCCTTCACATCATCTGGTGCATCAAGCTCCTTGAGTGCCGCCTCGTAGCTCTCCGCATCGCTCTGTGAATTATCTCCCAGCTCGTCTCTTATTACAGACATTTGTTCACGAAGCACATATTCTTTCTGGTTCTTTTCCACCTTTTCCTTAACCTTGCGCTGCAGGTCATTCTTGATTGCAGTCACTTCGATTTCAGAGAGAAGTATGGACATGAGTACCTCGTAGCGGGCTTCCAGCGATACAGCCTCAAGCACCTTTTGCTTTTCAGAGTACCTTATAGGTATGCTGTTTGCCACAAAATCCATAATCTTGTCAAGCTTATCGGTTTTGCCTATCTGATTTACAATCTCCTTGCCGAGCTTGCCATTTACCCTTGCGTATTTTGCAAAAGTCTCCTGTATACCTGCAATCATGGCATGCACTTCCTGCTCTGGAAGCTCATCCTTAGTCTTGCAGGTGACTATCTCAGCTTCAAGAAAGGCAGGCTCAGGGGTAAATTTTAAGAGCTCTGCCCTCTCATTTCCCTCAACAAGGATTCTAACTATATCATTTTGTAATTTGATTACCTGCTTAATCTCCGCAATAACTCCGATATTGTAGAGGTCCTCAAGTCCCGGATTGCTCTGCTCAACATTTCTCTGTGTAACCAGAAAAATCCTCTGTTCATCACGCATTGATTCCTCAACTGCTTTGATTGAAATCTCTCTGCTAATATCAAAGTGTGCTATCATGCCCGGAAGAATCGTCATTCCTCTCAGGGCTACAGCAGGCAATATCATTGCGATATCTTCCACTTAATTCTCCTATGCTGTCTTTTTGTCCTCTATTTCAAGAGGCTCCTCTCCGTCTAAGAGGAGATTTTTCTCGACAATTTCCCTGTCAATTACGCATTTACTTATGCTGTCATCTGATGGTATCTCATACATGAGGTCCAGCATAACATTTTCCATAATTGCACGAAGTCCTCTGGCTCCAGTCTTTCTCTCAAGTGCCTTGTCAGCAATAGCCTCCACTGCATCATCAGAAAACTCAAGACCCACTCCGTCAAGCTCAAAAAGCTTTGTATACTGTTTTACAAGAGAGTTCTTTGGTTCGAGCAGGATTCTGATAAGGGCATCTCTGTCGAGCATATCCAGTGACACGGTGATTGGCACACGCCCGATAAACTCTGGTATAAGTCCAAACTTTACAAAATCCTGAGGAAGAGCATGCTTAAATGCCTCACCCACATTTACATCTTCCTTGTCTCTGACCTCTGAATTAAAGCCGATTGAGGATGTGTCCATACGGCTCTCCACAATCTTCTCCAATCCATCAAAAGCACCACCGCAGATAAACAGGATATTTGTAGTATCAATTGGAATAAGCTCCTGCTGTGGGTGTTTTCTGCCTCCCTGTGGTGGTACAGATGCAACTGTTCCCTCAAGGATTTTAAGAAGTGCCTGCTGGACTCCCTCTCCTGATACATCACGGGTGATTGATACATTCTCAGATTTCTTTGTAATCTTGTCTATCTCGTCAATATATATGATTCCATGCTGGGCACGTTCAATGTCATAGTCTGCTGCCTGAATAAGCTTAAGCAGGATGTTCTCAACATCCTCTCCTACATATCCAGCCTCTGTAAGTGTTGTAGCATCTGCGATAGCAAAAGGTACATTAATCACTCTTGCAAGTGTCTGAGCAAGAAGTGTATTTCCTGAACCAGTTGGTCCAAGCATCAGAATATTACTCTTCTGAAGCTCTACATCAGAAGTATCGCCTGCAAGCACTCTCTTGTAGTGGTTGTATACTGCTACAGAAAGCACCTTTTTAGCCTGATCCTGTCCTATTACATACTCATCAAGAAAAGCCTTTAATTCTCTTGGTTTTAAAAGGTTGATCTCTTCTCCTGATTTCTTCTCAGTCTCGTTACCCTCAAATGCTTCCTCATCAATAATCTCTGCGCAGATGTCAATACATTCATCGCAGATGTATGCCCCATTTGGACCTGCGATTAATCTGTTTACCTGCTCCTGGGTCTTTCCACAAAAAGAACAGCGGATTTTCCCTTCATTTTTTACTGCCATTTATTATCTCCTTCAATGCTGTTTGAGGGCATCCCAGAAACAGGGGTACCCTCTAACGCTCATTACTTTATATTATCTGCTAGTGATAACACTATCAATCAGACCATATTCAGCTGCTTCCTGAGCAGAAAGATAATGGTCTCTCTCTGTGTCTGCTGCAATCACATCATATGGCTTCCCTGTATTCTCAGCCAGGATTTCATTTAAACGTTTCTTTGTCTTTAAGATATTCTCTGCTGCAATTTCGATTTCTGTTGCCTGTCCTTTGGCACCGCCTGATGGCTGGTGAATCATAATCTCAGCATTTGGAAGTGCATATCTCTTACCCTTTGCACCGCCTGCAAGAAGGAAAGCTCCCATGCTGGCTGCAAGTCCGATACAGATTGTAGATACATCACACTTGATATACTGCATTGTGTCGTAGATTGCAAGTCCTGCTGTAACCATTCCTCCCGGTGAATTGATGTATAAATGTATATCCTTATTTGGATCCTCTGACTCAAGGAAAAGTAACTGGGCAACTACAAGACTTGCTGTAGTTTCATTTACTTCCTCTCCCAGGAAAATAATACGATCCTTTAATAATCTAGAGTAGATGTCGTAATTACGTTCTCCTCTGCTGGTCTGTTCAATGACATAAGGTACTAAACTCATAGATAAATGCCTCCTTTATAAAAGTTCAAAAGACCGGCCCAGTATTTACTGAGCCAGTCCATTTAATTTCACTGTTTGCGAAATCTTATTCTTCTGCAGCCTCTGCCTCTTTTTCCTTCTTTGTCTTAGCTTTAGCGCGCTCTTTTACGTTTTCCATGATAAGGTCAACTGCCTTTGTGATTGCAAGGTCTCTCTTCATAGACTCTTTCTCTGAATCACCCATGTACTCTTTAAGCTTGTCAGCTTCCATTCCGTAAGCCTTAGCCATCTTCTCGATTTCTGCATTGATATCCTCATCAGATACCTCAATGTTCTCTTCTTTAGCAATCTGCTCAAGAACAAGGCTGCTCTTAATACGTGTCTCAGCCTCTGGACGAACCTGCTCTTTTAACTGGTCTACTGTCATTCCTGAGAACTGTAAGTACTGATCCATTGAAAGACCTGACTGTGCGATTCTCTGAGCGAACTCATTAACCATTGTCTCACACTGTGTATCAATCATAGCCTTTGGAAGATCCATCTTTGACTTATCGATAATCTTCTGGATAGCCTCATCCTCTTTAGTCTTCTTAGCTTCGTTCTCCTTCTTCTCTGTAAGGTTCTTCTTAAGCTCTTCCTTGTACTCAGCTAATGTATCAACCCCAGCTACATCCTGAGCGAACTCATCATTAAGCTCTGGAAGCTCCTTGGCCTTAATCTCGTTAATCTTAACCTTGAATACTGCTGGCTTTCCTGCAAGGTCAGCTGCCTGATACTGCTCTGGGAATGTAACATTTACTTCAACTTCATCTCCAGCGTTCTTTCCAACTAACTGATCCTCGAATGTATCGATAAATGAATGTGAGCCAATCTCTAATGAGTGGTTCTCAGCCTTTCCACCATCGAAAGCTACACCATCAACAAATCCCTCAAAGTCGATAACTGCTGTATCTCCCTCTTTTACTGGTCTGTCTGTAACTGTAACTGTTCTTGCGTTTGTATTTCTCTGGTTCTCAAGCTCAGCCTCAACCTCGTCCTCTGTAACTGATGTATCAATCTTAGTTACTGTAACTCCCATGTATTTTCCAAGAGTTACCTCTGGTCTTGTAGCTACTTCTGCTGTATAAATGAATGGTTTTCCTTTTTCAATCTGAACAACATCAACTGTAGGACGTGAAACAATATCAACACCACTCTCATCAATAGCTGATGGGTATGTCTGCTGCATTAACTCGTTTGCTGCATCTTCGTAGAAGATCTCTGCTCCATACATCTTCTCAATCATGGCTCTTGGAACCTTTCCTTTACGGAAACCAGGAACACTAATCTGTCTCTTCTGTTTATTGTAAGCAGTGTTTAATGCTTTCTCTAATTCCTCTGCTGAAACCTCAATAGTAAGTTTCGCCATGTTGTGCTCTAAATTTTCAACCTTTACGCTCATTACTAACGTTATCCTCCTTAAAATGTTTAAATAAAGAGTCCCGTGACTCTTTCTCGCGTACATTGCCATTTACGGCTTTATTTATTTTTGCCACAAATGGGCATAATGCGACTACTAAAGTCACCACTCGATTATAGCACACGATTTTTCAATTGGCTAGTATTTTTTTATATTATGTCAGCATTATTTTACGTTACTGTTCAAACGCAGACTTGACACCACGCTGTAAGTGTGAGCAGTAACTATTTTACTGCGTCAAGCGCCTGTGACAGGTCTGCAATCAGGTCATCTTTACTCTCAAGACCACAGGAAATACGCACAAGGCCTGCCGGTATTCCTGCCGCCTTAAGCTGCTCATCATTCATCTGTCTGTGGGTTGATGTGGCAGGGTTTAAGCAGCAGGTTCTGGCATCTGCCACATGAGTCTCAATAGCAGCAAGCTTAAGTTCCTTCATGAATGCCTCTGCTGCCTCTCTGCCGCCCTTTAGCTCAAAGGATACTACGCCGCAGCCTCCCTTGGGCATATACTTCTTTGCTATCTCATGGTATTTGTCTGTCGAAAGTCCCGGATAGTTCACATGAGCCACCTTTGGATGGCTATTTAAAAACTCAGCCACAGCCTGTCCATTTTCCACATGTCTTTCCATACGGACATGCAGGGACTCCAGTCCAAGATTTAAAATAAACGCCTGCTGTGGTGCCTGTATGCTGCCTAAATCTCTCATAAGCTGGCTGGTTGCCTTGGTGATAAAGGCACCCTCTTTTCCAAACTTCTCTGCATATGTAATTCCATGGTATGACTCGTCCGGTGTGCAAAGTCCAGGGAACTTGTCCGCATGCGCCATCCAGTCAAACCTTCCAGAGTCTACAATCGCTCCACCTACTGCCGCACCATGTCCGTCCATATACTTGGTAGTTGAGTGTGTAACGATATCTGCTCCCCACTCGATTGGACGACAGTTAACTGGTGTTGGAAATGTATTATCCACTATAAGAGGCACTCCATGCTCATGGGCTGCCTTTGCAAATTTTTCAATGTCAAGCACTGTAAGAGCCGGATTAGCTATAGTCTCTCCAAATACGGCTCTGGTATTGTCCTTAAAGGCTGCATTAAGCTCTTCCTCTGTGCAGTCAGGTGATACAAAAGTGGCATCCACCCCCATCTTTCTCATGGTTGTGTCTATCAGATTAAATGTACCGCCGTATATTGATGATGAAGCTACTATATGACTGCCGGCCTCGCAGATATTAAAAAGCGCAAAGAAATTGGCTGCCTGTCCTGAGGATGTGAGCATCGCTGCTGTTCCTCCCTCCATATCAGCAATCTTGGCCGCTACATAATCATTGGTTGGGTTCTGAAGTCTGGTGTAAAAATATCCTTCTGCTTCCAAATCAAACAGCTTACCCATGTCCTCGCTAGTGTTGTATTTAAAAGTTGTTGACTGCACAATCGGTATCTGACGCGGCTCTCCGTTGCCTGGTCTGTAGCCTGACTGTACGCATTTTGTTTCCATTTTAAAATCGCTCATTTTCTTCCTCCCTCATTTACTCTGTATTTGATTGTAACCTATTAACCCCCGCTTTACAACAAGGAAAAAGACGGGCGATACAATCATGCATGCCCGTCTTTTTATGAAGCAGCTCATTTTTGCATAAGCCCGCAGCTTATTTCTGCATTGACTGCTCCTGCTTCATAATCATCTGCTTAACCATTTCTCCACCAATACTTCCAGCTTCTCTTGAAGTAAGGTCACCATTGTAACCCTCCTTGAGGTTTACACCTAACTCTGAAGCAACCTCTTCCTTGAATCTGTTCATTGCCTCTTTGGCCTCTGGTACAGCCATACGATTAGTACCTGAATTTTTACTACTTGCCATAATACTCGCCTCCTTTTGTTGTGAGCATATTTATTGCTCACGATTATTGTAACCGCAAACATAAAATATATTACAAAAGAGGGTTGGCAAATTTTAGGATGTAATTTATTTTAACTTTCCACATTTAGGTGGTGTTAATCTACTGATATACAAGTCCTGTTTTGATTTTCTCTACCGACTCATCATCAGCAAAATATCTTACGATTTCAAGAGCAAAGGCTACCGCTGTGCCCATTCCACGGCTTGTGATTACATTGCCATCTACTACCACTGGCTCCTCAAGCCATGTGGCTCCTAAAAGCTTATCTTCAAAGCCCGGATGGCAGGTTGCTTTTTTACCTTCTAATAAGCCTGCCTGTCCAAGCACACTTGGAGCTGCACAGATTGCACTGACAAGCTTGCCCTGTGCCGCAAATTCACGGATTACCCTGTCCACTGTCTCATCAGCCCCGAGATTTAGTGTGCCTGGCATTCCACCCGGAAGCACAATTCCATCATAGCTGTCAAAATCAGCATCTGCCTTTGTTGTGTCAGTCTTAAAGGTCACCTTATGAGAGCTTGTGACCTCAGCCTTATCTGTTATGGATATTGTCTCGATTTCCATTCCTGCTCTTCTCACAATATCTACTACCGTGAGTCCTTCTATTTCCTCACAGCCATCTGCCATAAAAATTCCTATTTTACTCATCCTGTTCTCCTTTTTCTGCTATACTATATCTAACATGTTTTCACTCAATACCTTCATGGGCAT
>ERZ1031798.147-NODE-147-length-18507-cov-12.467971_pt1 | contig 18507 bp, 8 predicted proteins | sample MGYA00517882_ERZ1031798 | MGnify/ENA primary metagenome ERZ1031798 (study PRJEB33719, sample SAMN04261244) | wastewater metagenome | biome: rural village; feature: human; material: feces | host: Homo sapiens | place: El Salvador | collected 2013-01-07 ...
AGAAGGTGGCTAAGGCCATCAAGGCAGCCTTCCCATGCAAGAAGGTGGCTCAGGTGTTTTTGGGTCTGGAGGTTCCTCATGCCCACATCCATCTCATCCCTATGAACAGCGAGGCTGACGTGAACTTCCGCAAGGAGCACCTCAAGCTCTCTGAAGAGGAGTTCAAGGAAATCGCCGACAAGATTTATACAGAATTCAAGAAACTTTAAATTCAAGAAGTTTCAAACAGAAAAAGAGCTGCGAAGCATATTCACAGCTCTTTTTCTATCTATATTCCATACGTTCTTACTTAAACAAACTCATCGCCCTTCTTCATCTGTATCTCGTTCACATATTTGCGAACCAGGGCAGAGGAGTCTTCTTTCTTGCATACCAGGAGCACATTGTCACTCTCGGCTACGATGAAACCATCGAGGCCGTTCAGCACGGCAAGCTTGCCCTTTGGCACCTTGACCACCGTGTTACTGCAGTTCTCCATCAGCACATCGCTGTCTACTATCACATTGTCGTCCTCACCTTTCTGCATCGCCTCATAGATGCTGTGCCAGGTGCCCAGGTCGGCCCATCCGAAGTCGCATCTCATTACGCAGACATTAGACGGCTTTTCCAGGATTCCGAAATCCACAGAGATGTTGGGATAAGAAGAGAAGCTCTCCTTCATGTAGGCATTCTCCGTCTCCACGCTGAACTCAGGATACTTCTTGTCGTAGTCACGGAGCACCGGTGGCAATATCTTGCTGAAGCACTCACGCAGATAATTTACATTGCTCACGAAGAGTCCTGTGTTCCAATAGAACTCGCCACTCTCTACGAAGACCTTGGCGAAATCACGCTCGGGCTTCTCGGTAAACGACTGCACCTGATAGATGTTGTCGCTATACACATCACCCATCTGAATGTATCCGTATCCTGGTTCAGGACGGGTAGGCTTCACACCCATGGTCAGGAAATGGTTGTTCTCAGCTACGAAAGCCAAGCCCTCCAATACATTCTTGCGGAAAGCCTCTTCATTGAAGATGGCCTGGTCGGAAGGTGTGGCGATGATGCAGGCATTGGGGTTCATCATCGAGATGCGATGGTTGGTCCAAGCCATGCTAGGCGCCGTGTTGCGATGGATAGGTTCTGCCAGGATATTGTCGGCAGACACCTCTGGCAACTGCTCCTTCACCAGATTCACATATTCCTCGTTGGTATTGATATAAATATGGTCGGCTGGCACTATCTTCGCCATACGATCGAAAGTTTGCTGCAACTGGGTTCTACCTACTCCAAAGAAGTCGATAAACTGTTTGGGATAGTTGCTACGACTGCACGGCCACAATCTTCTACCCTTACCACCTGCCAATATTACGCAATAATTGTTATTATCATTAATTGTCATATTACGGGTCTTAAATGTTGGTTACTGAAATCAAGTGTAAAGTTAGTAATTATCCCCGAAAAGACCAAATATTTTGAAAGAATTTAATAAAGATAGGACAAATACAACACATTTTTAGTATTTTTTCCAAGCAAAATGTCTTTTTTCAAAAAAAAACAGCCAAAAAGTTTGTTATTTCAATTTTTATTTGTACCTTTGCACCCGCAATCGCCCAGATGGCGGAATCGGTAGACGCGCTGGTCTCAAACACCAGTGGAGCAATCCATCCCGGTTCGATCCCGGGTCTGGGTACAAGGAGCTGCAAGTTTTTACTTGCGGCTCTTTCCTTTGCAAACACCATCGCCCAGATGGCGGAATCGGTAGACGCGCTGGTCTCAAACACCAGTGGGGCAACCCATCCCGGTTCGATCCCGGGTCTGGGTACAAAGAGCTGCAAGTATCTTAACTTGCAGCTCTTTTTGTTTTTATACACCTACAAAATCTCTATCCGCCAGTGGCGGATAGACATACGCCATCGCCGGATACACATACGGCAGTGGCGAACATACATCCACCACTGCCGTACAAAACTTCTTTCTCTATCAAAAATAATCTCTTCTTACAGAAAATCTTATCTCAACTTGAGGTTGCTCCAATCATTCATGCCATCGGCAGGAACCACCGTTGGCGACTGGCTCTTATGGTTGATGACCACCGACTGGCGGCGCACCTCCTTGTTCACATACTCGCTCAACTCGCCCAAGGTTACGTCACCCTTGGTATCCTGCAACTTCTTCAAGAGATAATAGGTGAACAGACCATGTCCCTTCTCCTTATATGGATAAGCAGTCTCATCACCCGTAGCAGCACTGAACACCACCATGTTGCCCTTTGGTGCATCCTGCTTCACCTTCAACGCTACGCCACGAGCCGAAGCCAACATGCCATCGCCACGCTGGGCACCGCTGAAGCAGGCATCCATGAACACCAATACTCGCTTGGCATGGAGACCGTCAAGCGTATCATACAGTCGCTTGGTGCTCAGACATACCTCTGTGTTCTGACCGCTGGCATCCACAGGAAGCAGGTAAGCAGCCTTATCCGATTCGCTTGGCACACCATGACCGGCATAATAGAAGATGACATTCAGGTCGCCCTCGAAGGCAGAAGCAATGCTCTTGATATCGTCTAAGGCTGAAAGCATCGTACCGAATGTTGCATCGCGATACACACGGATGTTCTCCTTAGGGAGACCCAGGGTCTTCTTGCAGTAAGAAGCAAACACCTTGGCATCGTTCAAGGCATACTTCACCTTGGTGACACGCTCGTAGTTCTCGTTACCGATAATCACGGCAAAGGTCTTCTTGTTCTCCTCGTTGGTTTCAGGAATATTGATGTCGAGCGCATTATCCACTACTTCCAACTGAGAGTTCGCGATTCTGGCTGCACTACCACCATGCAAGTCAATCTCCAATGGAGGAAGATTGGCAAGGAACTCGCTGGAACCGTCGTTCTTGTAGCTGGAAGCTGACTGATAAACCTTATCGCCCAACTTAAACTGGCAGGAAAGGATAGCCAGCTGGTCGTCTATCACACCATACTGAGGCTCAAGCTGAATCTGGTTCCAATATCCCTTGAAGAGCTCAGCCTCCTCGGCAGGCACCTTGGCATAGATGCGTCCCAAGCCATCAATGGAAACCGGGTAAGTACCATAATCGGTATCATATACGCCCAAGTTTCCCTTCACCATATTGGTGGTATAGGCAGCAATGTAGTTCTTGCGCACATTGTCAATCACCTCATCGAGTTTCTTCTCACGATTTTCAGGAGTTACACGCTCCTTCCACTGCTGGGCAGTTTCGTAATCCTTCTTCTTCTGCCAATCCGCCATTCGGCTGTTTACCATATCGAAGGCGAAATAGCTGAACGACTTCACTATCCTGCGCAGATTCTGACGGGCAAAAGGACTGGAGTTATATGGGAACTCAGGATACTCCTTGGTCATGCTCAGGATGTCCTTCACGGCATAGTTAGGACAGGATGCAGAAGCATTGCTTCTCACATCGGTCAGGGCTGGTCCCTTGATGCCCAAACTGTTGTCATCAGGCAAGTTCTTGTCGATATTGGCAGAAGGCTGCATTCTTCTAGGCTTCTGGTCGGGCAAGGTGAGGCTCTTCAACTTGTTGCAGTAAAGGAAACAACATACACCCAACTTCTTCAAACTGTTAGGGAATGCCAGTTTCTCCAGTTGCTGGCAGTTGTAGAACGCACCCGCGCCAACGGTTTCCACGCCCATCGGGAGTTCCATCTCCTTCAAGCCGCTCGCCTCGAAAGCCAGGTCAGCAATCTTGGTTACAGAAGCAGGCACCTGCAGCTCCTGCAAAGCATCACATCCACGGAAGGCAGCCATCGGAATCAGAGTGAGCGAAGAAGACAAGGTAACCTCCTTCAGTTTCTTGCAGTCCTCAAAGGCACGAGTACCCAGGCTCTTCACCGTGTTAGGCATCAGAATAGAGGTAACATCAGAACCCTTGAAGGCCTCCTCGCCAATCTCTACCAGATATTCAGGAAGCACGATGCCGGTGATGGAACCCTGTTCGTCCTTGGCAAAAGCACGGGGAGCGATGGCAACCACCTTGCGAATCTTGCCCTTCATCTTCAAGGAAGAAGGAATTGAAAGACTGGTAGATTTATGTTCCCAGCCCGTAACCTTTGCCGTACTATCCGACAAAGCCTCATAAATGACACCAGCCACTTTGGCGCTGATGACCTTCTGTGCGCTCATAGGAATCAAAGCGCACAGGATGCAAACCAAAAGCAGAAAAGTTCTTTTCATCTAAAGCTAATTTATATTATTCACGTTTATATTCATTCACTATTCGACTACAAAAATAAGCAAACTTTTTGAGATAAAGAAACTTATTGGCAGAAAAATAAAAAGAAAAGCCAAAAAAGCATTCGATTGGCTGTTTTGAAAACGTTTACGATGTTTTCCACCCTCTATTCTACACTTTGATTTGGAAAATCAAAATAATATTTCTATATTTGCACACAAAAGGAAACTATTAATAAAGAAACTCTATATAATAAACCCAAATAAACAAAGTAACATTCATGAAGAAATTATTCAGTTTTGTTTATGCCTGTGTACTGGCTCTCGGAATCCAGGCGGCAGACATCAACAACTATGATGCACTCTACGAGAATCTCCCGTTCAAGATGGAGAAAGTGACTCGACCACAGTTCCCTAGTAACGAGGTCAATCTGAAGGACTTCGGTGCCATCGGCGACGGTTCTACCCTCTGCACCGACGCATTCAGAAAAGCCATCGATGCCCTGGCTCAGAAAGGCGGCGGCAAGCTCGTCGTACCTCAGGGTGTCTGGTTCACCGGTCCTATCACCTTGAAGAGCAACATCAACCTGCATATAGAAAAAGGTGGTATCATCCTCTTCTCGGCAGACGTAAACCTCTACCCTCTCGTAGAGACTTCGTTCGAGGGTCTTGACACCCGTCGCTGCCAGTCGCCTATCTCCGGCCGCAACCTGGAGAACGTGGCTATCACGGGTCAGGGAGCTATCGATGGTAACGGCGAGTACTGGCGCCCTTTGAAGAAGGCTAAGGTTACTTCGGCACAGTGGAAGGCGATTACATCCCGTGGCGGTGCCTTCAAGAACCCAAACTACTGGTTCCCATCAGAGGCAGCACTCAAGGCAGACGCAAAAGGTGCCGGCATGAACGTGCCTCTCGGCATTACAACAGAGGAAGGCTGGAACGAGGTGAAGGATTACCTGCGCCCTGTGATGGTGAGCCTCATCAGTTGCAAGAACGTATGGCTCAACGGCGTTATCTTCCAGAACTCTCCTGCCTGGAACATCCATCCACTGATGTGTGAGAACGTATTGATTGAAGACGTTTTGGTTCGCAACCCTTCTTTCGCACAGAACGGCGATGGTCTGGACCTGGAATCCTGCAAGAACTCTCTCATCGTGAACTCTACCTTCGACGTGGGCGATGACGGTATCTGCATCAAGAGCGGTAAGGATGCCGACGGCAGAAACCGCGGTGTGGCTTGCGAGAATGTCATCGTTGACGGCTGTACCGTATTCAAGGGTCATGGCGGCTTCGTGGTAGGTAGCGAGATGAGCGGCGGCGTGAAGAACGTGATGGTAACCAACTGCCAGTTCCTCGGCACCGACGTGGGCTTGCGTTTCAAGAGTGCCCGTGGCAGAGGTGGCGTAGTTGAGAACATCTACATCAAGGATATGTCAATGTTCGATATCCAGACCGATGTGGTTACCTTCGACCTCTATTACGGTGGCAAGTCGGCTGTGGAAGTATTGAACGATGGCGACCAGAAGAAGCAGCAGGTGGTAGATATAAAGAAGGTGGATGAGACAACCCCAGCCTTCCGCAACATCGACATCAACCATGTAATCTGCCGCGGCGCCCGCCGTGCAGCCTACTTCAACGGTCTGCCAGAGATGCCAGTACAGAACATCAGCATCAAGGACATGGAGGTAAACAATGCCAAGCAGGGCATCGTGATCAACCGCACCGAGGGTGTAACCCTGGAGAACATCAAGGTAAGCGCCAAGACCCATACCTTTGATGCCAAGAACTCAAAGAATGTAACCGTAAACGGAAAGAAATACAAGAAGATAGATGAAAAGGGAATCACCCTTGACTTCTAGAAACTTGAGATAAGGATATAAAAAAAACTCCCTTGCCCACAAAAGCAAGGGAGTTTTTTTATATCCTTATTATTACTATATCATAATGTATCATCATTACTTCAATGTAACCTTGATGCCACCTTGAGCAGTACGAACGATGTAAGTACCAGCTGCAAGACCGCGATTCTTCAAATCGCTCATCATGGTAGCCTTGGTAGTCATGAGACTGGTCAGTTTAAATCCACCGATGGTATAAACATCAGCCTTGAATGAACCACCATCAAGTCCCACCTCAGTGATGCCTGTAGAAACAGCCACACGGATAGTACCTGTAGTGAGGAACGGAGTTGTATCCCACTCCAATCCGGCAGGAAGTTCCTGAAGTTCGAAGGTAGGGTTACCACTGATAGAACCTGCGCAATCGAGAATGCGAACATAATCGCCAACGGCAGGAGTCCATGTTTTCTTGTAGGTTACATAGATAGTGCCATTCAAAACGGCGTTTCCACCTACGTTGAGGAATGCCCATGCTGGAGTCTTCGCACCAGTATATGAATTTACAGAGATAGAATCTGCCTTGGTCTTGTTCACGTAGATGCTAGAACCAGCCTCAGCATTCAAGTTCTTCTGGATGAAGATAACACCCGTATTGCTGGTCTGTGAAGCGGCAGAATTACTACCTGGGCGCAAGATACCGCCATTCAGAAGGTTGATACCGTATGCATAACCCACGCCACGAAGCTCACCGGCATCCTGAACATAGAGGATGGTAGGAGCTGTCATAGAAGAGGTAGCAGCAGCCTTGTTCAGCTTCACTGCACCATCGACAATCTTCAACGACTTGGCATTGGCAAGAACATCCTCGCTAGAGATTGTCCATACACCCGTACCATTCTTCACCACATGGCTGCCATTGATAGAACCCTTGAACTCGAAGTTCGTATTCTTACCGCCAATGGTCAATGTATTGGTACCAGTTCCAAAGTATCCACCATTACTGATATAGCCGGAACCTGTCAAGGCACCGATGGCGAAACTCTTGCCGTTGGTACAGAATGCATAGTCTTTGGTGAAACGTGAATCAACATTGAGCGTTGCCAGAGGAATACCATAGCTGTTGTTGAAATCGAATACAGGCTCGTAAGCATTCTTGTTGCCACGCTTTGCATTGATGGTTCCAGCAAACTCACTCCAGTTGCCCTTGAACGGACAGCGAATCCAGGTACCATAGATGTCGATAGTTCCTTCACCGGTCAGTTTACCGGTATAGTCACAACGTCCGTCAGGATACCAGATTCCCGATTTGCCCTTAGGCACATCGATGTTCACATTATCCGAGTTGCTGCTGTAGATACTGTTGGAAGCCTGGAATACTACCTTGCTACCATTCAACACGATGGTCTTACCAGAGAAGTGAGCATCCTGGAAGTCATATACTGTACCCTGGTTGATGTAGAGCACATCAAAGTCTGCATCGCAATTCAACTGCAATGTACCAGCTCCAGTCTTATAGAGATCACGATTCTTACCGCCGTTAGCCCTTATTATTCCACCATTCAGAATCAGCGTACCCGTATTATTGATAGTACCACCATTCTCGCCAAGCACAATAGGATGAGAGGCTGTCATGCCTGAAGCAACCTTCAAAGTACCCTTGTTGCTCAAAGTGATAGTATTGTCTGCAGATCCTAAAGAACCAAATTCCAAACCATCCTTGTTGGCAAGAGTTGCCGGAGCCAGGATACCACCCTTGATATTGGTACCGCCACTATACTTATTGGTATTCTTGATGTTCACGGTTCCTGTACCCTCTACGTTCAGCGAACCTTTACCCAAGATAGAACCCTTACCTGCAAGGCTATAATCCTTCTTGTTGTTCTTGAAGAAGATATTTCCAGGAGTTACATCCTCTGCAAGGTTCACATCTGTTGTAGACGCATCATCATTGAAGGTCAGTTCATCGCCTGTGACGAACATCTTGTCTGAAGAACTGAAGTTCTCTGTTGACATCAAATCCCAGACAGAACCCTTCTCACCTGTCCATACGCTGCTCTCGTTATCACGGGTATTAGAAATATTCAAGACAATCTTGCCATCTTTATATTCCAAGGCAAACTTATGTCCTGCAAGTCCCTCTACTACGATATCAGAAAGCTTGCCTGTCAGTTCACCAACCTCTGCCAAGACATAAGTACCTGGTGCTGGAGCGGCCGCAAACTCAAAGACAGGAGCGCTATACTGAGGACCATTTTTCCAAGTCTTCTTCTCGATGCTCATCTTGGCAGCCACCAACTTATCTACATTACCATCCTTAGCATCGAATACCACACGTGCGCCGAAACCCAGGTCGAGTGAAGAAGTGGTCAGAGTTCCGATATTCTCCTTACCTCCAGGACGAATCACAGAACCATAATCAGCCTTGATACCACCCTTGAAGTTACCGCCGTTAGAGTTCAACTCCGCAAAGCGATTGAGCCATACAGGACTGCTTTCCATGATGCCGTCAAACTGCAAAGTACCTGCCCAGACATCAGTCTTACCGGTATAAGTCTGCGTTACGTTAGGCAATACCAGAGAACCGTCTCCCTGCTTAACCAGACGCATGCTTCCAGCGAAGGCGCCGCCTGTCAAGGTATGGGTATAATAGGTATATTTAATCTCCGTATCCTTGGTCTTGCACTCGCTGGCAGCCGTACCCTGCACCCAAGAAGGGGCATTGTCGGTAAAGATAGCAGGAGAAGCACCATCAGCCACGCTTACTGTGGCATCGCCAGTAGTAGCGAGAAGAGCATGCTTGCCATCCAATGACTTAGAGATAGAAGAACCAACCTCTTCACGACCTGTAGTGGTGAGTGGTGGAGGGGCAATGGTGATGCCTTCCAACTCACCGAGGAAGTAGGATGCATGAGGTGGCTGATTGTAGCCACATGGCTGCCATACCATACCATTGCGATACTGATGATCGTACCACAAAGAGTAGTTACGCCACTTGGTTGGCTCGGTGGTAGTATAGATGCGAATGTTGTTATCGGCAGTACGCTCGATAATTTCCTCGCGCCAGTCACCAAAGATATCACCCTGATAGCAAGGTGTTGCCTTGGTACTGTTGTTTGAATAAGCGCCTTCCATCTTCGCAATTCTTCCAACACCCGGTTTGGTTACCTCCGTATCATTGAAGCACTCCTCCAGAAGGTCGCCATCCCAATAGATACGGAAGTTCATGCTGAGGCCATTGGTATTGGTACTCACATGATCATTTGTGATCGTAGAGATAGGAGTATCGTGTGCACTATGACCAACAGCTCCAGGGAAATCATTATAGAAATTACCTGCCAGACAACGACCATCATCGTTGGTATCAGTCTTTCGATAATATATCTTGCTGGTTGTTGCATCACGATAATTGTTGGATGGATTATCCTCATTACAAGCGAACATCTCCTGACCATGGATATAAGGATTGAAATCTCCTATATGCTGGGCATCACCATGACCGAGACCTGTAGTAGAGAGTCCCTTGCCGTTATCATCAATCACCATAGAACCCCATACAATCTCATCACGTCCATCCCAATCCACATCGGCAACGATATAGTTGTGGTAACCCTGACCATACCAAGGAGAACCCGGCTGGTTGTTGGTCCACTTCCAGCGAACCTTCAAGTCGTGAGTCTTTGAATCTACATCGTATGCGATGAACTTGTGGCGGGTATAGATACCACGTCCCAGGAAGATGCTTGGATGCTTGCCATCCAGATAAGGAGCTCCGAAGAAGTACTTGCTGCTGCGGTGACCATAGCCATCACCCCAAGCTGCCTTCAAATCTTTCTCTCCATCTTCCAGACGCTTCAATGGGAACTCAATGCACTGGTATGGCTTACCGGTAGCACCCTCACAATACCAGAGGAACTCCTTGCCATAATGGGTAAACCATTCTACGGAACCAGAAGCCTTTGGCTCACGATAGTTCTTCCAGGAAGTTCCATTTTTGCCATCGGCACCAATGGTATAAGTAGTACCATCAGCCATGTGGACGGTAGAACCTTCTTCGAGTCGCATTACGACCTCAGCCTTTCCATCCATATCCCAGTCGTAGCCAACGATGTTCTGCTCGTTATTCTGGAAGTCACCCATGTTAGGGCCACAGTTCACCCACCAGAGCACGGTACCATCCTGCTTCAGGCAAGCCAGCATGGAATACTCCTTGGTCTCCACGCCATCGATAGTTGGTCCATTCTTTGGATAGAGCTGAGCACTCTCCTCCTTATTATTGAACTTCATCAGGATTTCCACCTCGCCATCGCCATCCACATCGGCGCAGCAGGCATCATTAGGCTCATAAGTTGCCTTGAGCGACTTATCGTGCTTGATGATGATTTCCTTATAGTTATTGCCGAGTACAGTAGCTGCTTTAGAAGCCTGCTGCTCTACTCCGTTCAATACCGCCTTCACGGTATATTGACTACCTTCTGAACCCGAAGCATCTGTAAAATTAGATACATCCAATGGTTCAGCGTTTACTCTCGTACCATCCCGATAGAGATTGTACTTCACATCGTAATACTCATCGGCCTGGATACGCCATGAGCAATAGACACCTTTGGTGGTTTTCACTGCCACCAATCCACGGTCTAGCTTATCGGTGAATCGCTGGGCATTGGCACCCATGCTAACCAACAAAGCCAAAGCTGATGTTGCAAGTAATTTTTTATTCATTACAATCGTAGGTTATTATGTTGTTTGTTTATTCTTCTTATAATTGGTGGCAAAGATACACATAAATAATGAAGAACCATCCATAAATTCTGATTATTTACTTTATTTTTTGATAAAAACAGCATATAAGAACGAAAAAAGGGTGCATTGCTGCACCCTTTATTATTTATGATATCGTAATTTCGAGATTACTTCATCTGAGCACCAGACAAAGAGAATGTCTTGTTACCCTTAACGATTACGAGACCATCCTTTGTCATCACCTTCTTAACAGCAGGAGCAGCAACCTCAGCAGCATTTACTGAAGAGATGCCTGTTGTGTTAGGAGCAAAGCCCTTGTAAGTCATAACCTTTACGTCACAGATAGCTGTATCGTAACGGAAGAGATTGTAAGGCTCACCAGCTACACAAACTGTAGTCTTGTTGCAATCACCCTTGTCAGGACGGTCGTAACCACCACGAGTATGAACGATGTAGAAGTTTGGCTTGCTAGCATCGTCAGAAGTGTACTTAGCGTCGAGAGTTACAGGAGCATTTGTAATTGCTGTGTTGTAGTAAACGATACCCTCGAGTGGGAAGATATTCCATGCAGAAGCTACATACTTAGAGTTGGCAATGAGGTCTGCAGTTGGAGCCAAAGGAGCGAATGCTGTTGTTGCATCCTCAGGAACCTGAACATTCCACTTAGCATCATCAGTACCGATACATGTCATATCATAGAATCCATGACCCTTCTTGGTAGATACATAGTTAGCTGCATCTGCATCTGTACAAGCTGTGGCATTACCATTCGCATCATAACCATACATCTGGGTTGAATAAACACGATCCCAGTGTGACTTATTGGCTTTATCAACAATCTCAGTTACAGAGAAGCCAGCCTTTGCAGCATCGCATTCCTCCTTAGTCCAAGCATAGTTCTTGTTCTCGGCTACAACGTACTCAACATTGTTTTCTACAGTAACCTTCTCTGATGGAGCATACCAAGGCATATTTTCTGGGTGTGTACCATCGTAAGCATAGAGCTCGAGAGAACCAGGCTTTGTCATCTTGACAACCTCACCAGACATAACATCCTTCGTTTCAATAACGTTACCTTCAGCATCTTTTACAACATAGTTGATAGTAACTGTAGGAGTAAGGAGTGTATTTGAGTTATCAGCAGAGATGGTATATTCCTTAGCGAAACCTTCCTCTACGTTTGTGATAGTTGCAACAGGAGTTGGCATAGAAATCTTCTCGCATGTAACTGGAATTACAACATCCATTGACTTGGCTTCATTTTCATCAAGTACAGTCCACATCTTCAAATCGCCAGGCTTTGTACAATAAATGATCTTAGAACCAGGATTCTCCTCATCAGTTTCAAATTCACGTGTATCAATTGCCTCACCATAAGCTACGGAATACTCTTCGCCATCTACATACTCAGTGCCATCTACACCTGTAGCATTACCAAGCTGAATCCAGTGAAGTGTATTACCCTCTGCAATGTTTACATAGTAGTCACGCTCAGTAAGACGAGCTGCAAACAACTCGGCATTTGGCTCTGTAGCGAAAGGACCTTCTGCTGCATAGCAGAGACCGATGTTAGAAAGCTGATGTGTAGAAGTACCGTTCATACCGAATACGAAGATACCGGCACGATCCTCAGCACAAGTATATTTATGAACACCAGTCTTCAAAACAGTACCTTCTGCATCTGCAATGGTATAAGTAGCAGTCTTCTTTGCTGCATTGATTTCTACAGCAAACTTGTAAGTCTTCTGGCTTGAGATGGTAAGAGTCTCCTCTGTTGTCTGATTCCAGTCGTTCTTGGCTGTTGGCTCCTCGTTAATCCAAATAGTGAAGTCACCATTAGCTGTAGCAGGCTTCTCGCCTACTCTCCAACGGAAGAAATAATCATCACCCTCGTTAGCCTTGTACCAGTGATAGTTGTGAGTATTTACACGTGCATCACTTGCTGTACACATGTTAACTGGAAGGAGTGTAAACTCCATGTCGGCACGGGCAGCCATGTTAGACATGTTCAAGTCCATTGTGAACTTGTAAGTACTATTAGGAAGAGTAGCAGGATCTACACCATTCCATGCATCCTCGTTCCAGAAATAGTTGAGCATACGTCCACCATTCTTCTTGTTCTGAACCTCAAGATACTCCTTGCTAGTTGCTGAAGCAAAATTGCCAGCATCCTGGATAATCCAGCCTGCAGCCATCTTGTCTGTTGGCACCTTGAAGAAGTACTTGTCCATCAACTCAGCCTTTGCTGTCATAGCGAATACAGCCAAAAGCATTGCAATAAAAGTAAACTTTTTCATTGTTAAAACGTTTAGTTGTTAATAATTTGATTTTAATATTTTGTCCCTGTCCCAAATCATCTGCCCACCCGAAGGTGGGCGAAATGATTTCTGACAGGAGATTCAAAATCTTTGTTCTTTTGAGAAGCAGGAGGTTTACCATCCAGGATTCTGGGTAATGGCACCACCCGACTTCATGATTTCTGTCTGGTTGAATGGGAAGAGGTTCCATTTGCTCTGCCACTGTCCATCACCACGCTTATAAGCCACCTTCTTATAACTAAAGGTGCCATCCTCGTTCTTGGTGATTTCCATGCGGTGGATGTTCATGAACTTATCGCCATCCTCCATCCAGCGACGCACGTCGTAGAAACGGTGTCCCTCGAAGGCAAGCTCCACGCGGCGCTCGTTCTTATACTCTGCCCAGAACTCATCGTTGGTCATACCTACTGCAAAAGCAGGCATGCTTGAACGCTCACGAGTCTTGCTTGCCATCTTGGCTGCAGTCTGAGAAGCAGGAACTGTTACACTCTGTGCATTGCCTTCTGCATCAGTATACTCCACAGCACCACTGGCATCTGCCGCATTTCCATTGCCACATGCCTTGAAGTACTCATAAAGAGCCTCGGCATAGTTCAAATACATGCCACCCATACGGAAGGTCAACCAACCATGAGGAGAGGTAGTAACAGCTACGCCAGAACGGGCACGGAGAATCTGGTCTGGATTACAGAACTTCTTCAGATAGTAACCGGTAGTAGTAGCGTATGACTTACCTGCCGCATTACCCGTGCGAGAGTGATAGCCGCCTACATAAGTCTCGATGGTTGGATGCTCGCTATTGTAAGCAGCCAAATCATTAGGCCATGCCTCGCCGTTCACTACGACAGTCTTGGCAAGACGAGGGTCACGGTTGGCGTATGGATCATTCGCATCATAGAGAGGACTCTCTGAAATGCTCTTACCATCAGTACACTCGAATGCATCAACGAGATCCTGGGTTGGACAGTTACCGCCCTGACCAGAAGAATAACCTACAGGGAAGTTGTAACCCTCGAAGGTATTGGCAGAACCTGTACGGCGAGCCCAGAGAATCTCCTTAGAACTCTCGGTATTAGAGTAGTACTCCTTATCCCAAAGCAAATCAATGGAAGAAGCCAAACCATAACCCTTAGCCTCAGCCGCATCAATGAGTTCCTTGTTGGCAGCAACCGCTGCACCCCAGAGATTCTTCTTCTCCTCGTCGGTCTTACCCTGTGTGAAGAGAGGTGATGCCTGATAGAGGGCTGTCTGTGCCTTCAAGGCAAGAACAGCGTACTTATTGGCACGACCAGTCTCAGCCTTTGCCAGGATATGGTCCTTATCAGCAGAGTAATCATCGATGATCTTATCCTTGATACTATCACACTCATTGATGATGAATGCAAAGATCTTGTCAGCTTCAGTGCGTGGCAATGCTGTTTCTTCTGTACCCACTGTATTATGAGTCTTGAAAGGTACACCACCATACTGGCGAACCAGAGTGAAATAGAAGTAAGCACGTGCCCAACGAGCCTCATACTGATAGTTCTGATAGAGGTACATCTGCTTCTCGTAATCCTTGTTGAGTTTGAACTGATCGAAGGTCATGTTAGACCAGTTGTCAATCACCTCATTACAATAAGTGATTCCTTCGTAAGCAGAAGACCAGATGGTCTGGTGTGCATTAGATGCACTCCAGTTACCATTAAAGAAATCCTCTACAGAGTTACCATCGTGGCTATACTCAGATTCATCTGTAGCAGATGAGAGCATCGCACCCGAAAGGTTACCCCAGTCTGTATCGATGTCATTGTATATCTTGGTCATCAAACCACCCACGTAGGTGAATGAACGCTGGATATACTCCTTGTCGTATGCTGTATATTCATTGTAGTCCATGTTGCATGAAGTCAATGCCATGGAAGCCAATGCAAAGCACAATATGTTTTTATTCAGTTTCATAATTGTAGTCCCTTTCGTTTAGAATGTTACAGCTGCACCCACCTGGATACTTCTTGTCAGAGGCTGTGTTGCGCTATATACTGCTGCATCAGCCTTGTCGAGATGGTCGGCAGTGAAAAGATCTGTACCACGAACATAAACCTTCACGTTGCTGATGAAGTCTACCTTCTGAAGCATTGTCTGTGGCAAGTAATAGTACATCTCTACATAACGGAGCTTCAAGTAGCTGCGGTCGAACATGTTGAGGGTACTGTTTACATCGTTGTTGGCATTGCTTGTGGTAGAAAGACGTGGGAACTGAGCATTCTCCGTATTACCACGCTCTGCAGACCATGAATTCTCATAGAGATACTGTGACAGGGTGTTGGTAGCCACTGCCGAACGATACAAGCCGTTGGTGGTCTTGAAACCAGTCCACTTGCCTACGCCCTGGAACATCGCATCGATACCCAAGCCCTTATACTCTGCACCGAGGTGGAAGTTATAATAAAGGTCTGGAGCAGTGGTGCTGTAACCTATCGCCTGACGGTCGTTAGAATCAATCTTGTCGTCATCGGTCAAATCCATATACTTCACATCACCAGGATGAACCGTAGTAAAGTTCTGCACAGGATAGCCCTTCTGCTGCATCTCAGCTGCAGAGATGGTTCCATCACCATCCAGGTCATCACTCTTCTGGAAGAAACCATCAGCTACATAACCGAATGCCTGACCATATCGCTTGCCTGTAGAAGAGGTGTTGGCAAAAAGCTGTGGAGCCTCAGCCTGCTCTTCAACGATGGTTTTGTTCAGAGTCATGGATGCACCCAGATTGATAGTGAAGTCGTTATTGAACTTCTTGCTGTAATCAGCAGAAACCTCAAAACCCTTCTGGTTGATAACACCTACATTCTCATAAGGAGCTGTCAAACCGAATACGCTAGAGTAGCTACCTGCTGTAGAATACCAGATGTTGTAACGATGCTGGTAATAGTAATCAGCAGAAATGTTCAGACCTCCGAAGAGAGTGGCATCAAAACCTACATTGAGCTTTCTAGACTGCTCATGACCCAGGCTCTGAGTGCGGGCGGTTCCAAGATAGGTATTACCCCACTGTGTTCCTGTATAGGTATTGTCGAATGGATAAGTAGCTGCATCCATCAGGTAGAACTGATCGTAGTAAGTCCATACATTATCTCCTGGGAGCACATCGAGTGACTGGTTACCCCAAGATGCACGCAACTTCAGGAAGTCAATCCACTTCACGTTCTTCATGAAAGCCTCGTTAGAGATATTCCATGCAGCAGAAACATTTGGAGAGAAAGCCCACTTGCTGCCAGGAGCCAGACGGCTGGAACCTGACTCTACGAGCGCTACATCCAAGAGATATCTGCTATCGAAACCATAGTGAGCGAAGAGAGATACATTGTGACGGTAAACGGTGGTATTCGTTCCCGTCTTGTCATTGTACTCATAATCGTACTTCAACTGTCCATATACATTGTGCTTCTCTGCGAAAGTTCTATCGTAGTTGATAGAGGCATTCCAGATGCAACGACGAATCCAGGAATTGTTGCCGGAACCAGTACCCATGTTTGAGTCGGAACCCTGGATGGCAGACATGGAAGCATTGCCATTGGCTACCACATCACCATTATTGGCAACCTCATAGTAGCTATAACGATAGGTCTTAGAGTGATCCTCGTATACATTCGACCATGTATCGTAACCTATCTGCGTCTGTGCGCTCAATCCCTCGGTAATAGAAGAGAGATCCTGATCCAACTGCAAGTCGGCATAGAGAGCACGCTGATGATTCTTGTAATAAGCAGCAGCCTGGCTCTGAGCCACAGGGTTGTTGGTGGTATATACAGTGTTACCACCCCATACAGCATCATTCAACTTCACTGGGAAGGCATTGGCTGGCACCTTATAAATCATACCCCAAAGATCTGCCTGAGATCCTGGTTGCGACTGTTCTGTCAGCAAACCATACAAGTGGGTATGCAACTTGGTCTTAGGACCTAAGTCGATGTCCATGTTAGAACGCAAGGTTCCGCGAGTGTATTTATTCTGTGTAGAATAACCGTCGTTCTGGAAGTTCTTGATAAAGCCCTTGTTGGTGAGCAACTGCACGTTGGTATAATAACGGAAGTTGCTGGTACCACCCTTCAGCTCAACATCGTAACGGTTGTTGTGAGAAACATTGCGGAAAGTCTCATCAGCCCAGTTTACATTTGGATAGTAAAGAGGATTGGTTCCATTCTTGTAAGCATCAATCACCGCATCGCTATAGATGGCAGAACCACCCTGGTTGCGATAAGCCTCATTCACTGCAGAGGCATAAGTAGCGGCATCCACCATCTCAGGCTTGTTGGTCAAGTAAGAGAATGTATGGTCGTAAGATACCTTGATAGAATTGGAATTGTATTTACCATGCTTGGTAGTAATCAGGAGAACTCCGTTAGCACCCTTGTAACCATAAAGAGCTGTAGCTGCAGCATCCTTCAAGATCTGAACACTCTCCACATCCTCAGCCACCACATTCTCCATCGCACGCTCCACGCCATCAATGATGATGAGCGGAGTGCTACCGCTAGACGACTGTACGCCACGGATATAGAAGGTAGGGTTCTGCGCATTGAAAAGGCCAGCACCATCCAAGCCTACAAGACCAGAGCCTTGGCCCAGGATGTTGTTACCGATGTTGCGTGCGCCACGCTTGTTGACATCCTTGTTGGTGATGACACTGACAGAGGCTGTTGACTGTTCGCGAGAGAACTGGCGGTTAGCACCTATGTCAACCAGCTGATCCTTATATGCCACAGAATCTATGATGTCGGTCTGCGCCATTGCAGGCAGGCTCATGCCTGCAAGCAACGACAACATATATATATTCTTAGTTTTCATATACGAATTCATTTAACTATATTATTCTATGTCCCAACTAGGATTATTCCCAACCTGGGTTTTGAACAAGACCATATTTCTTGTTAATCTCAGCCTGTGGCAATGGTTCGAACAACCACTTCTTCACCTCGTTGCTCTTTGGATCTTTGTTCCAGAGATAACGGCTGTTACCGGTAATCGTCTTGATAGAACTCAAGAAGAAGAGAGGCTGTGTTGAAGATGCATCGTTATCACGGTCGGCACCTACCCAAGCCTTATGACGGCTCTCGAAAATGGAACCCTTCTGAATCATGCGATACTGCATGATACCATGAAGCTGCTTGGTCATCCAGTCGGTTCTCTTCATACGAATCATATCAAACCAGCGTGCGTTGGTAAGACCCAGCTCGCGAACTCGTTCATCGAGCAATTCTTCCATGAATTCTGTAGAAGTCTCACCATTGGCAAGAGTGACAGTAGCAGTAGCGGCTGCGGTTGCAGTAGTAGCTGTATAGCCCTTAACCTTGCGATAGGTTGAGTTAGTCCACATCTTAGCCATAGAAGGAAGACCTACACGTGAGCGAACCATATCCACCATCTTCACTGCCT
>ERZ1031798.164-NODE-164-length-17545-cov-8.114580_pt1 | contig 17545 bp, 9 predicted proteins | sample MGYA00517882_ERZ1031798 | MGnify/ENA primary metagenome ERZ1031798 (study PRJEB33719, sample SAMN04261244) | wastewater metagenome | biome: rural village; feature: human; material: feces | host: Homo sapiens | place: El Salvador | collected 2013-01-07 ...
CGCGGTTCTTGTAGGAAGAGCCGCAGACAACGGGAACCAGAGTATTTGCAATGGTTTCCTTGCGGATAGCCTTCTTCAGCTCCTCGCGGGTGATCTCCTCGCCCTCAAGGTACTTCTCCATCAACTCTTCGTCGTTCTCGGCAACAGCCTCGACCAGAATGTTACGGTACTCTTCAGCCTGCTCGACCATATCCTCGGGGATGGGCTCAGTGCGCATGTCGTTGCCCATGTCATCGTAGTAGACCTCAGCGTTCATATCGACCAGGTCAACGATACCGCGGAAGGTATCCTCCTGACCGATAGGCAGCTGGATGGCCACGCCGTTGGCATGCAGACGATCATGCAGCATCTTGATGCAGCGGAAGAAGTCAGCACCCATGGTGTCCATCTTGTTGACGTACACCATACGGGGGACTTTGTATTCATCAGCCTGACGCCAAACGGTCTCAGACTGAGGCTCGACACCACCCTTTGCGGCCAGAACGGTCACAGAACCGTCCAGAACGCGCAGAGAACGCTGGACCTCAACAGTGAAGTCCACGTGGCCCGGAGTGTCGATAATGTTGATGCGGTGACGATTCTTCTTGAACGCGACCGGATCCTTCTGGGTCTCGGAGTGAGACCAGTAGCAGGTGGTAGCAGCGGAAGTGATGGTGATACCACGCTCCTGCTCCTGAACCATCCAGTCCATCGTGGCGCCGCCATCGTGGACCTCACCGATCTTATGGTTGATACCGGTGTAGTACAGGATACGCTCGGTAGTGGTCGTCTTGCCGGCATCGATATGAGCCATAATGCCGATATTTCTCGTCATCTGAAGAGAAACTTCTCTGGGTGTAGCCATGAAATTAACCTCCTACAGAACAGATCAATAACGGAAATGTGCGAAAGCCTTGTTAGCTTCTGCCATCTTGTGAGTATCCTCACGCTTCTTCACGGCGTTACCAGTGTTGTTGGCAGCATCCATGATCTCAGCAGCCAGACGCTGTGCCATGGTCTTCTCACCACGGGTGCGGCTGTAGGCAGTCAGCCAGCGCAGACCCAGAGTCTCGCGGCGAGCGGGGCTGACCTCCAGGGGAACCTGGTAGTTAGCGCCACCAACACGGCGGGTCTTGCACTCGAGGCTGGGCATGATGTTCTCCATCGCCTTCTCGAAAGTCTCCAGAGGATCGTTGCCGGTCTTTTCCTGAATCATGGAGAAAGCTTCGTAAACGATCTTCTGAGCGACGCCCTTCTTGCCATCCAGCATGACGCTGTTGACCAGGCGGGTGACCATCTTGGAATTGTAAATAGGATCAGCTAAGACATCGCGCTTAGCAATGTTACCTCTTCTAGGCATCTTTCTTCCCTCCTTCACAGAATGATATCATCGGTACTCGAAAGTAATAAAACTCCCGTTGTGTCACAAAGAGCTGACCTTACATAAACCGTTACCCTCCGCTTTTAAGCGGACTTGTTATTTATATAAAGGAAAGCCGTTTATGGCGGTTGTCCTCAATTACTTCTTTGCAGCACCGGCCTTAGGACGCTTTGCGCCGTACTTGGAGCGGGCCTGATTACGGCCTGCCACACCCTGAGTATCCAGGGTACCACGGATGATGTGGTAACGCACACCGGGCAGGTCCTTAACACGGCCGCCACGGATCAGCACGACGGAGTGCTCCTGCAGGTTATGGCCGATACCGGGAATGTAAGAGGTGACCTCGATACCATTCGTGAGGCGGACACGAGCAACCTTACGCAGAGCAGAGTTAGGCTTCTTGGGGGTCATGGTACGAACTGCAGTGCAGACGCCACGCTTCTGGGGGCTGCTCAGATCAGAGTACTGCTTCTTCTGAGAGTTATAAGTTTTCTGCAGAGCGGGAGCGGTGCTCTTGGTAGTCAGGACCTCACGGCCTTTGCGTACAAGCTGGTTAAAAGTAGGCATTTTGTTTCTCCTTTCTTAATGATGAACATCGGAAGTGTTTTCCGACTTTTTAGCCGCACTATCCCCATGAGGGACGCGCAACAGTTATATAATACCCGCTTTGCAGCCGGATGTCAACAGTTTTTGCAAATTTTTTTGTATTTATTCCAGATTTTTTCTTTCAAACAGTTTTTGGCAGAAAAAGTGCCTTTTCCCTCCCCTGCTGCGCTGCTTTATGCACGCAAAAACCGCCCCGCAGGCTTTCGCCCGCGGAGCGGTTTTGTTTAACTGATCAGATGCTGCGCTTACTGTGCGGAGGCAGCCAGCTCGGCTGCGATCTCGGCATCGCGCTCAGCCTCACGGTTCTTCAGATCCTCACGCACTTCCGGCAGACCGGTACCGGCGGGGATCAGCTTACCGATGATGACGTTTTCCTTCAGACCGGACAGCGGGTCGACCTTGCCCTTGATGGCAGCCTCGGTCAGCACGCGGGTGGTCTCCTGGAAGGATGCAGCAGACAGGAAGGAGTCGTTGGCCAGAGCAGCCTTGGTGATACCCAGCAGCACCTGCTGGTACTCTACCAGCTTCAGGCCCTCTTCGCCTGCATCAATGCGCTTCTGCAGATCCGCATTGATGCTCTCCACCTCCAGACGGCTTGCCAGAGCACCGCCGATCAGGTTGGAGGAGCCGGAGTCGGTCACGCGCACCTTGCGGCACATCTGACGGACGATGACCTCGATATGCTTATCGTTGATCTCAACGCCCTGCAGACGGTAGACCTTCTGGACCTCGTTGATCAGGTAGTTCTGCACGTCCTCCAGACCCTTGATGGCCAGAATATCCTGCGGGTACAGCACGCCCTCGCGGGTGATGATGTCGCCCTTCTCCACACGGTCACCGGGCATCACGCGGGAATGCTGCGTGAACGGGATGGAGTAGCTCTTGACTTCCTCAGCACCGTTCTCGTCCTTGCCGGTGACCTTGATGACCACGTTCTTCTTGGTGTCGTCCTGAGAGACCACACCGGAGATCTCGCTCATGATGGCCATGCTCTTGGGACGGCGGCTCTCGAACAGCTCCTCAACACGGGGCAGACCCTGTGTAATATCCTCGGCAGATGCGATACCGCCGGTATGGAAGGTACGCATGGTCAGCTGAGTACCGGGCTCGCCGATGGACTCTGCGGCGATAACACCGACAGACTCGCCCAGACGGACCGGCTCGCCGTTGGCCATATCGGAACCGTAGCAGCGTGCGCAGACGCCGGTCTTTGCACGGCAGGTCAGCAGGCTACGGATCTTCAGACGGGTGATACCGGCTGCCTCGATCTCGTTGGCATCGTACAGGTCGATCATCTTGCCCTCGGGCACGATGACCTTGCCGGTGATGGGGTTGACCACATCGCCCACGGCAAAACGGCCGATCAGACGCTCGCGGAAGCTTTCGATCTTCTCCTTGCCCTCGTGGATCTCAGAGACCCACAGGCCATCGGTGGTGCCGCAGTCGATCTCGCGGACGATGACGTCCTGAGAAACATCGACCATGCGGCGGGTCAGGTAACCGGAGTCGGCAGTACGCAGAGCGGTATCGGCCAGACCCTTACGAGCACCACGGGCAGAAACGAAATATTCCAGAATGTTCAGACCTTCGCGGTAGTTTGCACGAATGGGCATCTCGATGGTGTGACCGGCGGTGTTTGCCAGCAGGCCGCGCATACCAGCCAGCTGCTTGATCTGGTTCATAGAACCACGAGCACCGGAGTCTGCCATCATATAGATCTCGTTGTCCTTGGGCAGGTTATCTGCCAGAGCCTTAGAGACCTTATCGGTGGTCTTCTGCCAGATATCGATGGTCTTGTTATAACGCTCGTTATCCGAGATCAGACCACGGTTGAACAGCTTGCCGACCTTGGCGATCTCCTTATCGGCCTCGGCGATCAGCTCCTGCTTCTGGGGCGGGATCACAGCGTCGCACACAGCCACGGAGATAGCGGACAGGGTGGAGTACTTATAGCCCTGTGCCTTGATGGCATCCAGCATCTTGGCACACTTGCGGGTGCCGTTGCGGGTCATGCAACGGGAGATGATCTCGGGCAGAGTCTTTTTGGTCACGCGGAAGCTGACCTCGTACTCCAGCCAGTGCTCGGGATCGGTACGATCCACATAGCCCAGGTTCTGGGGAATGGGATTGTTGAAGATGATGCGGCCGGCGGTGGCATCCACCAGACCGGTGCGCTCTACGCCGTCAATGGTCATGGTGCGGCGCACCTTGATGGGTGCGTGCAGAGTGATGACGTGCTCGGCGTAAGCCATCAGAACCTCGTTCTCATCACGGAACACCTTGCCTGCGCCCTCGTCGTTCTCGCGGACGGTGGTCAGGTAGTAGCTGCCCAGGATCATATCCTGCGTAGGCACGGTAACAGGTGCGCCGTCAGAGGGCTTCAGCAGGTTGCCGGAAGCCAGCATCAGCATCTTAGCCTCACGGCAGGCATCCTCACTCAGAGGCAGATGAACTGCCATCTGGTCGCCGTCGAAGTCGGCGTTGAATGCAGTACAGGCCAGCGGGTGCAGCTTGACAGCACGACCCTCCACCAGCACGGGGTTGAAGGCCTGAATGCCCAGACGGTGCAGGGTAGGTGCACGGTTCAGCAGCACGGGGTGACCCTTGATGACGGTCTCGAGGCTGTCCCAGACTTCGGGCTTTGCACGCTCGACCATCTTGCGGGCGGACTTGATGTTGTTGGCAATGCCCTTCTCCACCAGATCCTTCATGACAAAGGGCTTGAACAGCTCCAGAGCCATCTCCTTGGGCAGACCGCACTGATCCATCTTCAGCTCAGGGCCGACGACGATAACGGAACGGCCGGAGTAGTCAACACGCTTGCCCAGCAGGTTCTGACGGAAGCGGCCCTGCTTGCCCTTCAGCAGATCGGAAAGGCTCTTCAGTGCGCGGTTGTTGGGGCCGGTGACCGGACGGCCGCGGCGGCCGTTGTCGATCAGGCTGTCCACAGCCTCCTGCAGCATACGCTTCTCGTTGCGCACGATGATGTCGGGAGCGCCCAGCTCCAGCAGACGGCGCAGACGGTTGTTGCGGTTGATGACGCGGCGGTACAGATCGTTCAGGTCGGAGGTGGCGAAGCGGCCGCCGTCCAGCTGGACCATGGGGCGCAGGTCAGGCGGCAGCACGGGCAGCACGTCCATGACCATCCACTCGGGGCGGTTGCCAGAGATGCGGAAAGCCTCGACAACTTCCAGACGCTTGAGGATGCGCACGCGCTTCTGGCCGGAGGACTTCTCCACCTCGGCGGTCAGCTCAGCGCTCAGCTGATCCAGATCGATCTCCTTCAGCAGGGTCTGGACAGCCTCAGCGCCCATGGCAGCCTCGAACTCGTCGCCGTAGCGATCGCACATTTCGCGGTATTCCTTCTCGGTCAGCAGCTGCTTCTTGTCCAGCGGGGTCAGACCGGGATCGGTGACGATATAGCTTGCAAAGTACAGCACCTTTTCCAGCAGACGGGGGCTGATGTCCAGCATCAGGCCGATGCGGCTGGGGATGCCCTTGAAGTACCAGATGTGGCTCACAGGAGCGGCCAGCTCAATGTGACCCATACGCTCACGGCGAACCTTGGCCTTGGTAACCTCGACGCCGCAGCGATCACACACCTTGCCCTTATAACGGATGCGCTTATACTTGCCGCAGTGGCACTCCCAGTCCTTGGTAGGTCCAAAAATGCGCTCGCAGTACAAGCCGTCACGCTCCGGCTTCAGGGTGCGGTAGTTGATGGTTTCGGGCTTTTTGACCTCGCCGTAGCTCCATGCGCGGATCTGCTCCGGGGAGGCAAGGCCGATTTTAATGGAATCGAAAACGTTGTTTTCCATGAAACGAACCCTTTCTTAATCTCTAGTTGTTTCGATGATGACAGGCGACCTATAAAACCCGCTGCTCTCCCCTGCCTGCGGCGGCAGCACGCGCACCGCAGCGGGAAAACAGCCTATAAGGGGTTTATTCGTCAAAATCCACTTCATCGGAGGAAGCGGACTCTGCAGAGACAGAGTTGTCATCCTCCAGCACAGAGGGATCATCGAAACCTGCATCGGCGTCCTTGATGTTGTAATCAGTCAGTTCGCTCTCCTGCACCACAGTCTCGGTGCCGGCAACATCACGCATATCAAAGCCGGTCTCTTCGTCGTCGAAGTTCTGGCGCATATCGATTTCGTTGCCGTCCTTATCCTGCACGATCACGTCCATACCCAGAGACTGCAGTTCCTTCAGCATAACGCGGAAGGACTCAGGGATGCCGGGCTGCGGGATGGGCTCGCCCTTGACGATGGCTTCGTAGGTCTTGACACGGCCCTCCACATCGTCGGACTTGACAGTCAGGATCTCCTGCAGGGTGTAAGCGGCACCGTAAGCTTCCAGTGCCCAGACCTCCATCTCGCCGAAGCGCTGGCCGCCGAACTGCGCCTTGCCGCCCAGAGGCTGCTGGGTGACCAGAGAGTAGGGGCCGGTGGAACGGGCGTGGATCTTATCATCGACCAGGTGATGCAGCTTGAGGTAGTACATATAACCAACGGTAACGCGGTTATCGAACTTTTCACCGGTACGGCCATCGTAAACAGTGGTCTTGCCGTCACGATCCAGCTCGATCTTGGAGAAGTCGATGATGTGACCCTTCTCGCCCATGATCTTGGGGAGCTTGGTGGGGTAAGCGGGAGCATTCTCGCCGTGCCACATCTCGCGGGCGGTATCAAAGGTATCGCCGATGTCGTTCTCACGGGCAGAATCAAAGACGGGAGTCATGACCTTGATGCCGCAGGCCTTGGCAGCATAACCGAGGTTGACTTCCAGCACCTGACCGATGTTCATACGGGAAGGCACGCCCAGCGGGTTCAGCACGATATCCAGCGGAGTGCCGTCGGGCAGGTAGGGCATATCCTCCTGCGGCAGGATGCGGGAAACGACACCCTTGTTACCGTGACGGCCTGCCATCTTATCGCCGACGCTGATCTTACGCTTCTGGGCGATATAGCAGCGGACGACTTCGCGCACACCGGGCTGCAGCTCGTCGCTGTTCTCCGGGGTAAAGACCTTGACATCCACAATGATGCCGTATGCGCCGTGGGGCACACGCAGAGAGGTGTCGCGCACCTCGCGGGCCTTCTCGCCGAAGATGGCGCGCAGCAGGCGCTCCTCAGCGGTCAGCTCAGTCTCGCCCTTCGGGGTGACCTTACCGACCAGAATATCGCCGCTCTTGACCTCGGCGCCGATGCGGATGATGCCGCGCTCGTCCAGATCCTTCAGCGCATCCTCAGAAACGTTGGGGATGTCGCGGGTGATCTCTTCGGGTCCCAGCTTGGTATCGCGGCTCTCGGTCTCGTACTCTTCGATGTGGATGGAGGTGTACACATCCTCGCGCACGATCTTCTCGTTCAGCAGAACGGCGTCCTCGTAGTTGTAGCCCTCCCAGGTCATGAAGCCGATCAGGGCGTTCTTGCCCAGAGAGATCTCGCCGTTGCGCATTGCGGGGCCATCGGCCAGCACCTGACCGGCGGTGACGGTCTCGCCCACTTCCACGATGGGGCGCTGGTTGATGCAGGTGCCTGCGTTGGAGCGGGCAAACTTGATCAGAGAATAATCCTCCAGAGCGCCCTGCTCGTTGCGCACCACAACATGGTCGGCATCGACCTTTTCCACAACGCCGTTGCTCTTGGCCAGCACAGCGGTGCCGGAGTCGGTAGCAGCCTTGTACTCCATACCGGTAGCAACGATGGGCTGCTGGGTGACCATCAGAGGCACTGCCTGACGCTGCATGTTAGAGCCCATCAGAGCACGGTTACAGTCGTCGTTCTCCAGGAAGGGAATGCAGGCGGTAGCAACAGAGACCATCATGCGCGGAGAAACGTCCATGTAATCGACCTTCTCTGCGTCGATTTCCAGGATCTCATCGCGGCGGCGGGCAGACACGCGGGGACGGATGAAGTGCTTGCCTTCATCCAGCGGCTCGTTGGCCTGTGCCACAACGTACTCGTCCTCCACATCGGCGGTCATATACTCCACCTCGTCGGTGACGACCTGCTCGATGAGATTGTTGTTCTCGTCGTAGATCTTCTTGACCTTGCGGTAGGGAGCCTCCACGAAGCCGTACTCGTTGATCTTGGCGTAGGATGCCAGATAGGAGATCAGGCCGATGTTGGGGCCTTCAGGGGTCTCAATGGGGCACATACGGCCGTAGTGGCTGTAATGAACGTCGCGGACTTCGAAGCCTGCGCGGTCACGGCTCAGACCGCCGGGGCCCAGAGCAGACAGACGGCGCTTGTGGGTCAGCTCAGCCAGAGGGTTATTCTGGTCCATGAACTGAGACAGCGGAGAAGAACCGAAGAACTCCTTGATAGCTGCCACCACAGGACGGATGTTGATCAGTGCCTGCGGAGTAATAACGCTCTGATCCTGGCTCTGCAGGGTCATGCGCTCACGAATGACGCGCTCCATACGGGAGAAACCGATGCGGAACTGGTTCTGCAGCAGCTCGCCCACGCTGCGGATACGGCGGTTGCCCAGATGGTCGATATCATCGGTGGTGCCGATGCCGTAGCCCAGACCGTTCAGGTAGTTGATGGAGGACAGAATATCGTCGATGGTGACGGTACGGCCGATGAGCAGGTCGTGATCCTTCTTCAGGCTCTCCATGACCTCCTCGGCGCTGGAGGCGTTATCAAGGATCTTGCGCAGCTCCTTGAGGCAGCAGCGCTCGTTGATACCGCACTCCTTGACATCCACACCCTTGAATGCGGGGTAGTAGCTGTCGATGATGGCCTGTGCGTCCACGCAGCCGTTGGTGATGACCTTGACCTTGTGGGGCTGATCCTTCATGGGATCATCGATCTTCAGCACGACCAGATTCACGCCGGCAGCATCGATCCGCTCGGCCAGCTTGCGGTCGATCTTCTTGTCGGCCTCGACAAGGATCTCGCCGGTGAAGGGATCCACCACGTTCTCTGCGGCCACATGGTCCATGATGCGGCGTGCCAGAGACAGCTTCTTATTCATCTTATAGCGGCCGAAGCGGGACAGGTCGTACCGGCGCGGATCGAAGAACAGCATATCGATCTGGCTGGTAGCGGACTCCACCGTGGGAGGCTCGCCGGGGCGCAGCTTGCGGTAGACTTCCAGCAAGCCTTCCTCGCGGTTCTTGGTGGTATCCTTTTCCAGCGTAGCCAGAATGCGCTCGTCCTCGCCGAAATAGTTCAGGATATCCTCGTTAGAGGACAGGCCCAGTGCACGGCACAGCACGGTGACGGGCAGCTTACGGTTCTTATCGATACGGACATAGAACACGTTGGCGGCATCGGTCTCGTACTCCAGCCATGCACCGCGGTTGGGGTTCATGGTGGCGCTGTACAGGTCGTTACCGACCTTATCCTTAGCATGGCCGTAGAACACACCGGGAGAGCGGACCAGCTGGCTGACGATCGCACGCTCAGCACCGTTGATGACAAAGGTGCCTGCGTCGGTCATCAGGGGGAAGTCACCCATGAAGATCTCCTGATCCTTCACCTCGCCGGTCTCCTTGTTCAGCAGACGGGCGGTGACGCGCAGGGGGGCTGCATAGGTAACGTCGCGTTCCTTGCACTCCTTGATGCTGTACTTCGGCTCTTTATCCAGCCGGAAGTCCACAAAGCTCAGTGCCAGATTGCCGGTGTAGTCCTCAATGGTGCCGATATCGTGGAAGACCTCCTTCAGGCCTTCATCCAGGAACCACTGATACGAGTTCTTCTGCACCTCGATCAGGTTCGGCATACTGATGACTTCGTCGATGTGGGAGAAGCTCATGCGCTCGGTTTTGCCGAGCTTTACGGGCTTGACTTTCATCATAAAATCAACCACTCCTTACTTTTATATTCTACGGGATGTCGTATACGCGGGTCAAATTTGAGCAGACACACATAATTCGACCCGCGTCCTGCGGAACCTTCCGGCATTTTGCACAAACTTTTCGGGGTGACCCCTTAAGCGGCAGCCATCGCAGTTCCTTTTTTGACGCACTAGTCCATTATGTGATACTAATGCAGTATACACCCCAAAAACCCTGTTGTCAAGCCATTTTTCAGTTTTTTGCCGAAATAAATTTAATTTTCGGTTTGTTTTCGAACGCCCGGCAACGTGTAGCCGTTTGTTTTCCAAGTACTTGATTTTTTATTTTGCACGTTCCTGTTCATAATACCCTTGTGCAATTTGTCTATCTTTGCTCTTGCGCCCGGAGGTATTACTTTTCCACTTCCCTGCCGCAAAAGAAGAGACCGCCGCACGGAACGCCGTGCAGCGGCCTTGTCTTATTATATAGAATGCTCACTCGTCCAGATAATCCCGCAGCAGCTTTGCGCGGCTGGGGTGGCGCAGCTTGCGCAGCGCCTTTGCTTCGATCTGCCGCACACGCTCCCGGGTCACGTTGAATTCCTTGCCCAGCTCTTCCAGGGTACGGGCGCGGCCATCCTCCAGACCAAAGCGCAGGGTGATGACCCTCTCCTCCCGGGGCGTCAGGCTTTTAAGGACGTGCAGCAGTTCCCGCCGCAGCAGCTGGCGCCCAGCTTCATCCACCGGGACACCGGCGTCCTCGTCCTGAATAAAGTCCTCCAGATGGGCGTCCTCTTCCTCCCCCACCGGCGTTTCCAGACTGATGGGTTCCTGCGACAATTGCAGCAGTTCCCGCACCTTGTCCGGCTCCATATCCAGTGCGGCGGCGATCTCCTCCACGGTGGGCTCCCGCCCATTTTTGTGCAGCAGGTCGCCTGCCGTTTTCTTGACCCGGTTGATGCTCTCCACCAGATGCACCGGGATACGGATGGTGCGTCCCTGATCCGCAATGGCGCGGGTGATGGACTGACGGATCCACCAGGTAGCGTAGGTGGAGAACTTGAAGCCCCGCTCCGGCTCAAATTTTTCAGCCGCCTTCATCAAGCCAAGATTGCCCTCCTGAATAAGATCCAGAAAAGGCAGTCCCCGCCCGGCGTAGCGCTTGGCCACCGACACCACCAGCCGCAGGTTTGCCTCGCTCAAAGCGCGGCGGGCCTCTGCATCCCCTGCCCGGGCGGCCTTTGCCAGCGCCATCTCCTGTCCGGCGGTCAGCAGCGGCACCCGGCCGATCTCCTTTAAATAGGTCTTGACCGGGTCATCCAGCGCCACGCCCTCAGAGGATAGTTCATTCTCCAGCCTGCCGATCTGTGCATCGTCCAGCACAGGCAGCTCGGCAGGTTCCTCTGCCAGATGAACGCCCCGCTGCTCCAGCGCCGCGTAGAGCTCATCCAGTTGAGCAACATCGAAATCCATTTCCTCCATAGCGTGGCTGATCTGCTCCGGGGTCAGGGTGTGACGGTGAGCCTTTGCGGCAAGGCTGCGGGCAAGTTCTTCCGTTTGCGACAATTTCTGCATGATTCCTGCTCCTTTTCTCTCCAGCTCCAGCCGGAGGGAAAACAGGGATCAGTCTTGTTCGGGCAGCGTCCCCTGCTTTTTTTCGCGCATCGACTGAAGATACTGTGTGATCTCATCGCCGGACATTGCAGCAGCTTTGCTGGCAACCGGCATTCCCCGGGCGATCCTGTCCAGATACAGATGGATATCCTCCGGGGTGCAGTTCACATCGCTGTATTGTGCCGCAAGTCGGCTCAGTTCATTCAATGCTTCTTCGCTTGCAAATGCCCGTAGTGCAGTCAGGCTGAGTTCCACGCCCTCCCGGCTGCAATTGAGCATTGCTTCGTATAGTTCCTTCTGCTGCGGCTGGATGAATTGCTCCGCCGTCAGCTGCTGCTTGGCCAGTTCCAGATAGCGAGGCTCCCGCAGAATAGCAGCCAGCAGCCGCTGCTGGGCGCTGGCGATGCCCAGCGCCTGACTGCCGCCTGCGCTGTAAGGCACCTTGATCTGATCCATCTCACCGGAGCGCAGCAGCTCGCGGTTTTTCTCCCGGCGGTACTTGCCGCCCGCCCGCTTTACTGCGGTGCCCAGCTGCGCCAGAATGGCGGTTTTGGAGATGTTGGTCTCCTCTGCCAGCCGCCCGGCGTACACCTCCTGCTCGGTGGGGTTAGAGCGCTCTGCCAGCATTTCCACAGCATCCTTTATATATTGCAGACGCTGTGCGTCCTGTGAGAGATCATACTGGTCCCGCAGGCGCTTGAGCCGGAAATCCAGCGCATTGCCCACCCCGTCCAGAAGTGCCTGAAAACGCTCCGGGCCATATTTTTTGATATATTCGTCCGGGTCCTTTGCACCGGGGATCTGCAAAACGCCCACCTTTACCGGGCTGTTGCGGAACAATTCCAGCGAGCGCAGGGTGGCCTTCTGACCGGCCTCATCCGAGTCGTAGCTCAGAATGACCTCATCGGCATATTCGCTGATGATGCGCACCTGCCCGGGGGTCAGCGCAGTGCCGCAGGCGCAGACGGCGGTATCGATGCCCGCCTGCTGCATACTGATGACATCCATGTAGCCCTCACACAGCACGAACCGCCGGGAGGCGCTGCGCTTTGCGATCTGCATGGCAAACACCGTCTCAGATTTGTGGTAGACCAGCGTTTCCGGGCTGTTGACGTATTTGGGCTTGGAGTCGTCCATCACGCGCCCGCCAAAGGCAATGATATTACCGCGCAGGTCAAAGATGGGGGTCATGACACGCTTCCAGAACAGGCAGTAGATGCGCCCGGACTGGCTGCGCTTGAACAAGCCGCTGGCGTCCAGCTCCTGCTGGTTGTAGCCCTTATCCCGCAGGTACTGGTACAGCGCCTGCCCGTCGTTGGGGGCATAACCCAGCCCGAACCGGACGATGGTCTTATCGTCCAGCCCGCGCCGCCGCCAGTAAGCGCGCGCCTGCCGCGCCTCCTCCACGGTAGAGTTCAGGCAGGCGTGGAAGAAGCGGGCGGCCTCCTTATTCATGGAAAGCACCCGGCTGCGCAGACGTCCGGTCTTGTCATCCTCCTGCGGCTCCGGCATACCGGCGCGGGAAGCCAGCATCTTGATAGCTTCGCCGCTGCTGATATTGTTGATTTTTTTGACAAAGCTGATGGCATCTCCGGCTGCCTGACAGCCGAAGCAGTAAAAGCTTTGGGTGTCAGGGTACACATAGAAGGACGGCGTTTTTTCGCTGTGAAAGGGGCACAGACCGCCGTACAGCCGTCCCTTGCGCTTGAGCTGCACATAGCTGCCCACCAGCTCCACAATGTCGGTGCGGCGGGTGAGCTCCTCGATGTATTCGTGTGGGATCATGTTGTTTTAAACGACCTCTCCAGTTTTAAAGGACGTGCCATTTCTGGGGCACGAACAGTTCTTCAAAGGTGCGGATGGCAAACTCGTCGCTCATACCGCTGATGTAGTCGGTGACGGCACGCTCCCGCCCCTCCTGATAGGCCAGCTGCACATAAAAGTTGGACATCTGATCCACATGGGTCAAGTAGTACTCGTACAGTTCCGCGATAAGCTTGTCCACCTTCTGCTCCTCGCGCTTGGCGTTCTTATCCACATACACGGTGGCGTACATGAAATCCCGCAGGGCGAGAAAAGCCTCGTATTCCTCGGTGCCCATGCGGACATCTTCCTCGCTGTGGGTGAGGATGCTGTTGATCATAGTGGTGATGCGGGCGGACTTGGTCTGCCCCAGCACTGCCGTGCAGTCCTTGGGCAGGGTGGCAGCGTCCAGCACACCGGCGCGCACGGCGTCCTCAATATCATGGTTGACAAAGGCGATCTGATCTGCCAAGCGCACGATGCGCCCTTCCGGGGTAGCCGCCCATGTGCCCTTGGTGTGGGTAACGATGCCGTTGCGCACCTCCCATGTCAGGTTAAGCCCCTCGCCATCCTTTTCCAGCCGATCCACCACACGCAGGCTTTGCATATAGTGGTGGAAGCCGTCCGGGCAAAGGTCGTTCAGTGCCTTTTCGCCTGCGTGGCCAAAGGGAGTGTGCCCCAGATCATGCGCAAGGCTGATGGCTTCGGTCAGATCCTCGTTCAGGCGCAGACCCCGGGCGATGGTGCGGGCAATCTGCGAGACCTCCAGCGTATGGGTCAGCCGGGTGCGGTACAGGTCACCTTCCGGCGAAAGGAACACCTGCGTTTTCTGCTTGAGACGCCGGAAGGCCTTACAGTGCAGCACCCGGTCGCGGTCCCGCTGAAACACCGGGCGCAGCGGGTCCTGCGGCTCCGGTACGGCGCGGCCACGGCTTGCATCGCTGAAGGTCGCCCACGGTGCAAAGGTAAGGTGCTCGATCTCCTCGGTTCTCCGGCGCACATCCATACAGATCCTCCTTTTGTTTTTCGGGCTTCTCCCCTCCCCTCTGCGCACAGCCGATCCCAATTGCTGCGCTACAGCAATTGTAGCACATCGGCCATGTCGAAGGGGGAAGTTCGGTGTCGGTTTGCAAAAAAGACTTTGTTTTTTAAAATGGTGCGTAGAACGGGTCGGACACCGCTACCTGAGCGCTGCCACGGGTCAGCTCCCGCAGCTGCTCCAGCAGCGGGGCTTCGGTATGCTCCGGCATCTGCCAGCGCAGGGTGACCCGGTCCGTAAACTCCGGCGGTGCCTGCTTTGCCCCGGCGGCGTCAATGAGCAGAGATGCACGCTCGTAAAGGGCGTAGTCCACGGTCACTTGTAATTCCACCACGCTGCGCACAGTGACCACCTCGGCGTTTTCCAGCGCACGGGCGGTGGCGGTGGTGTAGGCACGCACCAAGCCGCCGGTGCCCAGCAGCACCCCGCCAAAGTAGCGGGTGACCACCACGATCAGGTCTGTCAGGCCGCTGTGCTGCAACACTTCCAGCGCGGGCGTACCGGCGGTCTTGGCCGGCTCGCCGTCATCGGAATAGCGCTCGCGGTTGCCCGCCCGCAGGCGGTAAGCGTAAACGTTGTGCCGCGCGGTGCGGTTAGCCGCCCGCACCTGCTCCAGAAAAGCCACCGCAGCTTCCTCGCTGTCGGCAAAGGAAAGCTGTGCGATAAAACGGCTTTTTTTCTCTTCATATTCGCCGGTGGCCGTGCCCCGGATGGTACGGTAATCCTCCACGTTAGATCCTCCTGATAATAACTCAAGGTAAGTATAACACAAACGGGCGCAAATAAAAAGACTGACGAAGCCTTGCGGCCCCGCCAGTCTTTTTATAAGAAGAAAGCAGTTAATCACTTGGTAAAGATCTGAATCCACTGATGACCCCAGGTGCTGTTGCTGTTGTAGTAGTAGCCAACACTCATCTTACGAGCCTCAGGATTCAGGATGTTAGCACGATGACCTTCGGAGTTCATCCATGCGTTGACGACCTCTTCAGGAGAGACGCTGCCCCATGCGGCATTCTCGCCGGTGGGGGTATCGGTGACGCCGTAGTCCTTCAGGACGGTGAAGCACTTGGAACCATCGGGACGGACGTGGGAGTTCACAACGGAGATCTCCTCGGCGCGGGTCTGTGCAGCGGCGGTCAGCGCGTCATCGCCCATTTCCAGAGCAGTCAGACCGTACTTTGCGCGCTGGGCATTGACCAGATTCAGAACTTCCTGACGGTAATCTTCAGTGTGAGAATTTTCGGGGTAAGAGAAGATCAGCACCCAGTAGTTATTGTAAACACCGCCCTCATAGTGGCCAACGCTCACGGTGGTAGCATCGGCGTTCAGGATACGCTCGCGGGTGAAGTCGGTAGCCATCCACTGATCCATTGCGGAATCGGGGGTGGAGCAGCCGGCCATGTAGTTCTCGCCGATGGAGACATCGCTGATGCCGTTCTCTGCCAGAACGGTGAAATCGCGCTGACCGTTGGGACGAACGTAGGAGTAAGAAACTGCCAGCTCTTCGGCACGCTCCATTGCAGCGGCGTTGTGGTTGCTGTCGCCCAGAGCAACAGGAGCCAGACCAGCCTGTGCACGTTCATTATTGATCAGGGTCAGGAAGCTGCGCTGGTAAGCGTCTTCCTCAAAGTAGGAGTTCTCTTCTTCCACAGAAGCGGTGGCAGGCATGGCAGCCTGTGCAGCGTTTGCGGTGACGGGCTTGAAGCCTGCAAAACCAAAAACTACAGCCAGCGTCATTGCAGCTGCTGCGATATTCTTCACGGTACTCATTGCACGCTTCATAAGATTGCCTCCGGTCTGTTGCCTTATGCAGTGTGATCTTGGATATTGCAACTCGTTTGCAACTCCGTCGTATCACATCCGCAACTCTTGTGTAACAAGAGTATCACAAAACCATACAGACGTCAAGAGGTTTAGAGGTTGATTTGCAGAAAAAATACAGATTTTTTAAAAAATTCTCGCCTTTTTATCGCAACTCAAGCGTAACAAAGAGCCTGAAAACGTTACAGTTGTGTTGCGCTTCTCGCCAAAGCAAGCCGAGTGCAACAGCTTTCGCACACTTTTCGGGACACTTCGGTGCGTTTCGTTTTGTATATTACTGTATTTATATGCACCGCTTTGCATATCGTGGTTTCTGTGTACGCTTTTGTGGCGCTTCGCTGTGTTCCCTTCTGCGTTCCTTTCCTGTGGAGCAAATCGGAGCCGCTGTGCAGTGGCCGGCACAACAGCTCCTTTATAAAAAACAAAAAAAGAGGCCGCTGCACAAAAAATGTGCAACGACCTCTCACAATTCAGGCTATGCTATTGAACTATGCTCGGGTCAGATGATCACAGAGCAGCCTTTGCTGCCTCGATCTGCTTGATGAGCTCGGGCACGACCTTGAACAGGTCGCCCACAATGCCGTAGTCAGCAACACCGAAGATGGGAGCACCCTCGTTCTTGTTGACGGCGATGATGCACTCAGAATCCTGCATACCGGCGGTGTGCTGGATGGCACCGGAGATGCCAAGAGCCACATAGATCTTGGGGTGCACGGTCTTGCCGGTCTGACCGACCTGATGGTCAGCGGTCATCCAGCCTGCATCGGTGACAGCACGGGAAGCGCCCACGACGCCGCCGCCCAGAGCGGCTGCCAGCTGCTCGGCCAGCTCGATGCCCTTGTTGACATCCTTGCTGATACCACGGCCAACGGAGACAATGACATCTGCGCCGATCAGGTCGACCAGCTTCTCAGCGGCCTTCTCCACGCTCAGCACTTCGGTCTTGATATCCTTAGCGGTCAGGCTGAAGGCGGGCTTGACGATCTGGCAGGCATCAGCCTTGGCCTGATCGAAGGGAGCCTTCTTCATAACGCCGGGACGCACGGTGGACATCTGGGGACGGAAGCGGGGGCAGATGATGGTAGCCATCAGATGGCCGCCGAATGCGGGACGGGTCATCTTCAGGTTGCGGTCTTCCATATCGAACTTCTGCTTGGACAGGTCGATGGTGGAGCTCTCCTTCAGGAAGTCGATGTACTTTGCAGTGTCGATATCCAGATGGGTAGCGTCTGCGGTCAGGCCGGTGTGCAGACGGGCTGCGCAGCGGGGGCCGAGGTCGCGGCCAATGTTGGTAGCGCCGATCAGCAGCACCTCAGGCTTGTACTCGTTGACCATATCGCACACGACCTTAGCGTATGCATCGGTGGTGTAATCCTTCAGCAGCGGGCTGTCGCAGACCAGAACCTTGTCGGCACCGTAGCCGCCCAGCTCCTTGGCAATGCCCTCCACGTTGTCACCCAGCAGCAGGCCGGTGACCTCGCAGCCCAGCTCGTCGGCCAGCTTACGGGCCT
>ERZ1031798.167-NODE-167-length-17448-cov-6.584833_pt1 | contig 17448 bp, 10 predicted proteins | sample MGYA00517882_ERZ1031798 | MGnify/ENA primary metagenome ERZ1031798 (study PRJEB33719, sample SAMN04261244) | wastewater metagenome | biome: rural village; feature: human; material: feces | host: Homo sapiens | place: El Salvador | collected 2013-01-07 ...
TGTTAAACCTCTCAGCAGCAGGAATCCGTTTAATCCGATTAATCCGTTGTTAAACATCTCAGCAACAGGAATCCGTTTAATCCGATTAATCCGTTGTTAAACCTCTCAGCAGCAGGAATCCGTTTAATCCGATTAATCCGTTGTTAAACCTCTCAGCAGCAGGAATCCGTTTAATCCGATTAATCCGTTGTTAACATAACGCTGCCAACGAATCCGTTTAATCCGATTAATCCGTTGTTAAATGTAGCAGCAGGAATCCGTTTAATCCGATTGGACGGCGAACGCAATCCGATTGGACGGCGAACGGAATCCGATTGGACGGCGGACGCAACCCGTGACTCGAGCTTAATAGAACGACGCATTGCATTGAACTATTACCGGTTAGAACCTTAATATATAAAAAAACTTAATATCACGGTGATGAAAACAAATATAAACGAACAAATGACTAATTTTGCAAGCAGAATAATTAAATAAATAAAAGAGAGTTATAGCAAATGTTAAACTGATGTGGTGCTTTTACGACTAAAAGGCATCACATATTGTGTGCGCCTAAGCGAAGTAAAATAATGATAAGCACCGCTGGTTTACGTTTGAAGTTATGCAAATAAAAAAATAAACTAAAAACAATAAACTAAAACAATAATTTATGAAGAAAAAAAAGTACGACCGACCTTTTGTCGAAGTATTGACGCTTGAGACAACCAGGGGCATGATGTTTGACCTCTCCAAAGGAGAAGGAAATCCGGGAGTAGTTAATTCAATGAAACGTCCTGGTCCGAGTAACTCCAATTGGGACGACGACCTTGACGAGGCTGTTGACGATTGCGATTCAAGCGAATTTAGTTATTGCAATTAATCCCATCGATTTTTGTGGTGAACCCCATTGGCGTTCCCATTCTATTTTGATTTTTCTATTAAACCTTTATTAATATGAATTTGTTATACACATTGGCGCTGACTTCCGTGTATATCTACAACTCGCTGGGACAGTACCTCTCGGTGGGCGCAGATGGCAAGCCAGCGATTTCAGACAAGCCGGTTGCTATGGAGATCTCTAAAGCTACAGAGACTCCAGATAAAAACGCCGGTCGCGTAAACTTTGACGGCAAAGACATCAAGTGGATATTGAAATCGTCTGCCGACGGCTCTTACACATTGGGCTATCAGGATAGCGACGCCTACTCTACTGCCTTTGTCTACACACAGAATGGCACACTTGCCACTTCGTACGAGGAACCAGCTGCGACTTTTAAATCTGCACAGTGGAAGTATTCTACAGAGGCTCCTAAGAATCAAGCAGTGACGCTCGACGAGGCGCAAAACTACGAACGCCCTACATTCACTGGATCTCATGTAGACGTCACCTTGAAGCGCAAACTTAACAAAAACGAATGGAACACGCTTTGTCTTCCTTTCCCTTTGTCAGCTGCACAGATTGCTGAACTTTGGGGCGCAAGCACTAAGGTGGCAATACTCACCGGCGACTCTGAGACAAAACTCTCATTCTCTTTTTGCGACAACATCGAAGCAGGCAAGCCTTGCTTGTTAAATCCTGAGAGGGTTAATCAGGAGCACACTTATGAGATTAAAGACATCGAGGTTTCTACATGGAATAACAGCGACCTTCAGCATATTGTAGGAAGCACAAGAATGAAAGGTTTCTTCTCGCCGAGAACAATAATGAAAGGCTCTTACGTTATAGGTGAAGCTAACAAGGTGTATCATCTCGTTTCAGACATGGAAGCAAAAGGTTTCCGTTGCTATTTCGAAGACGTATCAGATGAAAACCGTCAGCTCACATGGGGCATCGACGACAACACAACGGGCATCGACGGCACCTTCGTAGCACCGCAGGCTCCTAAGGTTGGCAACATATACACCGTCAATGGTCAGCTCGTGCGCCGCAACTCTACTGCTGCAGGTCTGGCTCCGGGCGTATACATCATGAACGGCATTAAACTCATCGTTAAATAAAAAATATACGACCCTATGAAGACATATATAAAACATCATTTTGCTGCGATAATAACGCTGCTCGTACTCGCTGCGACGCAGGCGTTCGCAGCGGAGACAAAAACAGTTCTGTGGGAGAACTACTCGCCTAATGGTGCGAAGTTCTCAAAAACTCAAAATATTGATTTCAACCATCAATGGATAGAAGCAGAGATTGATCTTAGCAAATGCGGAACATCAGTTTTACTGCAGAACATAATCTCCTTTGGCGATGATATTGCCCAGTGGAGCACAGCAGGAAAGTACAATCTCCACCTTTACTACACACCATCAATCAAGCAGCTTGAAATAGACTACTTGCCCAATGGCGGAGGCAGAGATCAAACATTGGTAACGCTGTCAAGCACAACTTTGAAGTTGAAACTCTCTTCTGAAGGTCTTGCCGTTAATGGTGAGATTAAAAAGAACGCTTCTTCGTTATCTAACCTTTTGGCTTTGAGTTCTATCTCTATAGGTAGCCAGCAAGGTGACAATCGTAGCTATGCTACATATAAGAGCGTCAGCATTGTTCCACCATTCACTGTTCCGGCATACGGCTCTACATATTTTATTTGTCCAGCCGACTACCCGACAAGATGCTTCACTGTTACTACATCTAAGAATGATGAGCAGATTACTGTGACCACGAAGTCGGACAGCAACACGGGTCAGCAGTGGATAACAAAACAAGGCAACTATTCTACAATGTACCCTTGGCACATTGTAAACATCATGTCTTCTAAGGCTCTTGACATGGCTGGTAACGATGCAACAAAAATGCCACTTCAGTGGACATCTGAAAACGAGCATAACGGTGGACAAGCCAATGCCAATCAGGAGTGGGAATTCGAGGAGGTAGATGCTACAAATCATACATATAAGATTTACGCTTATACACAGAACAATACTTATTACCTCACATACGACGGAACAAACGGCGGCAAGCTTGGTCGTACAACAGATTCATCAAGCGCTACAGCCTTCGGCTTCATCTGCACAAACGGCACTTCTGGTGGCACAACTTCTGGCGGCGGCGGAACATCTTCTAATGGTTCGTTCAGCGTTAGCTGGATAAGCAATCAGAACAAGGTGAGCGACCATAAGGAGGACGCTCACGCTACATTCATCCCTTACGCTTCGGTAGAGCAGATGAAGGCGGACGCTAAGCACTATGCAGAGCCGTGGCAGCAGCCCGACGAAACCAAGGCTGAATATATCAACCTCAACGGAACTTGGAAATTCAAGTATGTTGCAGGTACATCATCTGGTCCTGGCGCAAGCGAGTTCTATGCAAGCAACTATGACGATAGCGGTTGGAAAAACATCCGCGTGCCGCTCTCTTGGGAAATGGCTAACTACGGCAAACCGGTATACACCAACGTAGGCTATCCGTTCCAAGACAAAGCTCCAAACGCAAACGTGGGTTGGGAGAAATATGGTGTTACCGACCACAACGCAACTGGCTTCTATCGCCGCACCATCACTATTCCTGAGACATGGAAGGACAAGCGTGTGTTTGTACACTTCGACGGCGTATATAGCGCTGCCGTGGTATGGGTGAATGGCAAGTACGTAGGCTACTCGCAAGACTCTAACACCGACGCTGAGTTCGACATCACCGACTTCGTAACTACCGGCGACAACCAGCTCTCGGTACGTGTATATCGCTGGTGCGACGGCTCGTATCTCGAAGGTCAGGACATGTGGCACCTCTCTGGCATCCACCGCGACGTATATCTCGTTGCTACTCCGAAGGTGTTCGTGTCAGACCACTATATCACATCTTCGCTCAGCAACGAGGCTACAAGCGGCAGCATGTCTGTAAAGCTGACAGTAGACAACCGCAACAACACTTCGGCAACCAAGACTCTACAGGTAACGCTGCTCGACCGTGACGGCAAAGAGATTGCTAACGGAACAGAGACTTACAGCGGAACAGCAAAAGCTGAAAAGACCGTTACACTCAACAGCCTCAGCAGTCTGCATCCGTGGAGCGCTGAAGACCCGTATCTCTACACAGTTGTTGTAAGCCAGAAGAACGAGAACGGAACAGAGGAGATGGCATTCTCTACAAAGTACGGTTTCCGCAAAATCACAAAGAGCGGCAACCTCATCTACATCAACGGCAAGCGTGTCTACTTCAAGGGCGTGAACACTCAGGACACTCACCCGGAGTATGGTCGTGCTATCGACATGGAGACCATGATGAAGGACCTCACAATGATGAAGCAGGCTAACGTGAACACAGTGCGCACATCGCACTATCCGCGCCAGCCAAAGATGTACGCCATGATGGACGCTCTCGGCTTCTACGTAATGGACGAGGCTAACGTAGAGTGCCACGGCAACCAGGGTTTGTCAAATAACAGCAGCTGGATAACAGCTATGGACGACCGCACAAAGCGCATGGTGCTGCGCGACCGCAACCACCCGAGTGTTATCTTCTGGTCGTTGGGCAACGAGTGCGGTGGCGGTAGCAACTTCTCTACAACATACAATACGTGCAAAAGTCTCGACTCACGCCTCGTTCACTACGAGGGAGCAGGAAGCGGAGCTAATTACTCCGACCTCGGTTCTAACATGTATCCAAAGGTTTCGTCAGTACGAGAAAACAGAAGCGGACTAAACGGCAAGCCTTACTTCATCTGCGAGTATGCTCACGCAATGGGTCAGGCTATTGGAAACCTGAAGGAATTTTGGGATATAATTGAAGACAGCAACGGCATCATCGGTGGTTGTATCTGGGACTGGGTAGACCAGTCGGTTTACGACCCTGCAAAGCTTGTTAACGGTGAGAAGAAGAGCGCTAACGGCTTCAACTATTGGGTTTCTGGTTACGACTACAACTCAACAAGCGGTATAAACTATGGCTTCCAGGGCAACTTCCTCAACAATGGTATCGTTACACCAGACCGCACATGGACTGGCAAGCTCTCTGAGGTAAAGAAGGTGTACCAGTATGTGAAGTTCAGCGATTTCAACGCTTCTGCGAAGTCTGTAAACATCGCGAACAAGTATGCGTTTATGCCTATCTCGTCTGATAACTTCGAAATCGGCTATCGCGTGATGAAGGACGGATACTTGGTGGAGAACGGCAAGGTAGACAACTTCAACTCTATCGATGCTGGTTCTTCTGCTACCGTAACTCTGCCAATACAGAAATCTGAATTTGACGACGCAGAGTATCTCGTAAACGTAGAGTTGCGCGTTAAGAAGCCAACAACAGCTGACGTTGCCGACTGGACATCATGGGCAGAAGAGGGCTACAGCATCGCTGACGCTCAGTTCTCGCTCTCTAAGCAGGACATCTCTAACGGCACAGCTAAGGGTACAGACGGCACAATGGGATTCCCCGTATTGCCAAACTACACTTCTAAAGGTGGATCGTTGAGCTTAAGCGGCAATACCGTATCTGGTACAGACGAGAGCGGCAAGCCTTATTCTATCGTATTCGACTCGTCTGGCAAGATGACCTCATGGACTTACGACGGCAAAAACCTTATCGCTGCAGGTCCTGACTTCAACAGCTATCGCGATGTCGACAACGACCGCAGCTTCAAACCTTCGTTCAGTAATTCGTCAAACATCAGCGTAACAAGCCCACTTAGAAAGAGCGGTAACAACGCTACAATGTCCGTCAATGGTTCGGCTACAGGATGCAGCTACACCACCAACTATACATTCTATCCAGACGGCACAGTGGACATGGAGGTGACATTCTCGCCAAGCCAATCGCTCGCCCGCATCGGCTTGGGCATGCAGTTTGCCGCAGGCTTCGAGAACGTAGAGTTCTATGCTCGCGGTCCACGTTCTAACTACAGCGACCGCAAGACGGGTTCTTATCTCGGACGCTTTACCACGACGGTAGACGACATGGTTGATGAGATGATTCACCCACAGACATTCGGCGACCACGAGGAGTTACGTGAGCTGATTCTCACTAACAAGACCGCAGGCGTACAGCTCGGCGTAAAGGTGGGCGGACGCGCATCGTTCTCGCTTTCTCACTACGACGAGACTAAGTGGTGTGACCGAGATGACACTATGTGGAGTTCAAAGCTCCACTGGTACGATCTGACACGCAACGACAAGGTTTACGCTCACTTCGACTATATGCAGCGCGGTTTGGGCAACAACTCTTGCACTGGCGAAGATTGTCTGTCACAATATCAGTGTCCGTCATGGGGCAGCTACACCTACACACTGCGCTTCAAGCCACAGTCGGCAGAGAGCGTTAATGTGGTGGCAGAGTAAGTCTCCTAAAACATATTTATATAAAAAGACTCTCCCGATAGGTAGCAGGCAAAAGCCTGAGCCTATCGGGAGAGTCTTTTTAAGTTTATATAACACTAATTCTGCGCCTCGTTTCTCAGAAAACATGTATTTTCGCAGTGTTAACTTTTAAGCTACCAAAGAATGAAAACGACCGACTATCAACCTTTACTGGAAAACATAAGAGAGGAGATTGAGATATACGCTAAAGAGGGCAAGCAGGCTGACTATATCCCGGCACTGGCGAATGTAGACCCTGACCAGTTCGGACTATGCCTGCACATGCTCGACGGCAGGACATACAGCATCGGGGCTTCCGACGTGAAGTTCTCGATACAGAGCATCGCAAAGGTGTTCTCGCTTGCCATCGCTCTGAGCATCTTAGGCAAGGATCTGTGGACGCGCATCGGAAAGGAGCCGTCGGGGTCGGCGTTCAACTCGCTTGTACAACTGGAGTACGAGCATGGCAAGCCGCGCAACCCGTTCATCAACGCCGGCGCATTGGTGACTGCCGACGTTATTCTCTCGCATCTGGAGAACCCTAAGGAGTTCTTCCTGCGCTTCGTGCGCACAATAGCCGGCAACGAGGACATCAACTTCTCGGAGGAGGTGGCGCAGTCGGAGCTGAGCTGCAGCTATCTGAACGCTTCCATCGCCTATCTGCTGAAGCATCACGGCAATCTGCACAACGACGTGAACGATGTGCTGCAGTTCTACAGCACTATCTGCTCGCTGGAGATGAGCTGCGAGGACCTCTCGCATGCGTTCATGGCGTTCGCAAAGAGCAACGAGCCGTTCTCGCATGCCGGCGTGAACCTGACAATCTCGAGGGTGAAGCGCATCAACGCCATCATGCAGACGTGCGGCTTCTACGACGAGGCAGGCGACTTCGCGTTCCTCGTGGGACTGCCTGGCAAGAGTGGCGTGGGCGGCGGCATCGTGGCGCTCTACCCGTCGCGCTACTCGATAGCGGTGTGGAGTCCGAGACTCAACTCGAAGGGCAATTCTATCATGGGCATGAAGGCTCTGGAGCTGTTCACGTCAGAAACGGAAGAATCAATATTCTGATGTTCTCCCACGGATTGCACTTGTAGGAGGCTACGGCATTCCTGCCGTGGCCACGCAGCCCTCCGCAGCAATAAGCTCCCACGGAACACGCAGAATTCACAGAACCTCCTGCTGAGAAATTCTCCCACAGATTGCACAGATACACACAGATGGTTAGGCTGCGTAAAGTTTAACAACGGATTAAGCGGATTTTGGCTGCGTAGAATCAAACTTAGAGCTTAATCCGCGTTAAAAACCACAGCAAGAAAAGCCTTAAAAATAATAAAAGAGTGGGCGTTCCCCATAAAAATGTGTAAGACAAAGCTATTATTCCCCCTTAAAATGTGTATCTTTGCATCGACATTCCCCCTTAAAATGTGTATAAAAGGTGGAACATTCCCTCATTTTTTGTGAAATAAAATTACCAAAGAGAAACGTGTTTTGAAAAGAGATAATGACAGAGAAGATTTATTATAAATTCATACAATTCGCCCTGGGCACATACGAGGGAAAGGATTTTCTGGACGGGTCGGCGCTGAACGGTTTCGACTGGCAACGCTTCTACGCCTTCGCCAAGAAACAAACGCTGGTAGGAATCATCATGGAGGGCATATCGCGACTGCCAAAGGCGGTAGCACCCAAGCAGGGACTGCTTATGAACTGGTTCATGATGAGCCAGAATATAAGCCGCCAGAACATGATGTTGAACGCGGCGACGGCGGAGATATATAATAAGGTGAAGGCGGCGGGCTACGACTGCTGCATTCTGAAGGGTCAGGCGAATGCGGCTATGTACGCCAACCCTGCGGCGCGCACGCCGGGCGATGTGGATATGTGGGTGAATGCTTCACGCGAAGAGATAAGACAACTGGCGCAAACGCTGGCTAAGGAGAACGGACGGATTGACGAGGAGAGCTACAACCACATTGCGCTCACGACGAACGGCATATCGGTGGAGCTGCACTATACGCCGGGCTTCATGGCAAACTTCACGTACAACCGCCGCTTGCAGCAGTGGTTCCGCGAGAGCATCGACGCACAGTGTCGCAACATGATAGCACTGCCCGACGAGACGGGCGAGGTGGCTGCGCCTACTGCCGACTTCAACGCTGTCTACCAGCTCTACCATCTCTATCACCATTACTTCTACGAGGGCGTGGGACTGAGACAAGTGGTAGACTATTACTATGTAATTTTGAATTTTGAATTAGGAGTTTTGCGCTCGGCTCGTAGAGACGCTTGCCAGAGCAAGAATTGTCGCTTACGCGATGAGGAGTTGAAGAATTGTGAATTGGAAAGTCAAAACTCAAAATTGAATAATTCAAAATCGGCAAAGCCGACAATTCAAAATTCAAAACTCAAAACTCAACATTCTCTGACTCGTCTCGGCTTATGGCACTTCGCCGGCGCAATGATGTACGTGCTGCACGAGGTGCTGGGCTTGCCAGAGGAGAAGATGATTGCGCCGATGGACAAGAAGCGCGGAGAGATGCTGCTCAACGACATCCTATGCGGCGGCAACTTCGGACATCACGACGAACGCCATGCCTGGGGCCGCGACACCTACGACGGCAACGGCTTCAAGCATGGCGCTCTTGGACACAATCTGCTGCGACTGCACCGCGACCTGCGACTGCTAAAATACTATCCGTCGGAGGCGCTGAGCGAGCCTATATTCAGGCTGTGGCATTATTACTGGCGCTGGAAGATACACCAATTATAATGGAAGATGGCTGGAAGATAACCCACTTTTTAGAGTTATCTTCCAGCCTTTATTGCTCTCACCACCAACCCATTACACCATTTCTGGAAGATATGGCAGATTTTTTCACGTACTGGTTTATATATTAGACTCCTAAGGTCTAAACCTTAAAATAATCCTGCAACTCGACAACAGCCTCAGCATCGTGGTTGTCGAGGTCTTTTATTATCACGCCGTGCTCAAGCAGCGCGATGCGTGTAGATATCTCCGTGGTGTGCTGCAGGTTGTGGCTCGACACGATGACCGTCGCACCCGTCTCCTTGTTGTATTCAACAAGAATCTTCTTCAGCATATTCTGGCTGCGCGGGTCGAGGAAGTTGAACGGTTCGTCGAGAATAACCAGTTCGGGACGGTTGAGCAGCGCCGCTATGATGCCCACCTTGTGGCGATTGCCCGCAGAGAAGTCGCGTATGTACTTCTTCTGGTTGAGTATCTCGCCGCCCATCAACGGCTCGAAGTAGACAAGGCGTTCCGCAATCTGCTCCTTCGTCATGCCCGACACACGACCGATGAAGTCGAAATATTCCTCCGCCGTGAGGAAGTCGATGAGGAAACCGTCGTCGATGTACGCACCGGTATACGCTTTCCAGTCTTCGCTCAGCGCCGGATTGATTGGAGAGCCCCCTCCAACTCCCCCGTCGGGGGAGAGCTTGAGGCTGCTTGGACCAAGTTCAACGCCATACGCAGACGGATGCATAGTAACAACACCCTCGTCAGCCTTCAGAAGGTCGAGCATAAGGCGAAAGAGTGTAGTCTTGCCGGCACCGTTGTTGCCCACAAGACCAAGAATATCACCGTTGTTGATGGTGAAACTTTTAATGTCCACGGCAGTGTTCGTGCCGAAGTGTTTCTCAAGATTACTGAGTTCTATTTTCATATACTTCTAATTATTTACATTCTAACTCTTGCTTCAGGAACTTCGCCGTGTAGCTTTCTTTGCATTCAGCCACTTCTTCCGGCGTTCCCTTTGCGAGCAAGCGTCCGCCACCGCGTCCACCTTCAGGTCCCATGTCGATGATGTAGTCGGCGAGCTTTATCACGTCGAGGTTATGCTCGATGATAATCACCGTGTTGCCACGGTCGACCAGCTTCTCTATCACCTCCATCAGAATCTTTATGTCCTCGAAGTGCAGACCCGTTGTCGGTTCGTCGAGAATATAGAGCGTCTTGCCGGTGTCGCGCTTGCTGAGTTCGGTAGACAGCTTCACACGCTGACACTCGCCACCCGAGAGTGTCGTCGAAGGCTGACCCAACTTGATGTAACCCAAGCCCACCTCCTTCACGGTTTTTAATTTCTGCAGAATGTTAGGCACGTTCTCAAAGAACTCTACAGCCTGATTGAACGTCATATCGAGTACGTCGGCGATGCTCTTTCCCTTGTAGCGCACCTCAAGCGTCTCACGATTGTAGCGCTTGCCGTGACACTCCTCGCACGGCACGAGCACATCCGGCAGAAAGTTCATCTCGATAGTGCGGTAGCCGCCGCCCTTGCACGTCTCGCAGCGTCCGCCCTTCACGTTGAACGAGAAACGCCCCGGCTTGTAGCCGCGTATCTTCGCCTCGGGCAGATTGACGAACATGGCGCGTATGTCGTTGAACACGCCGGTATATGTAGCCGGATTGGAGCGCGGCGTGCGACCAATCGGCGACTGGTCTACATTCACCACCTTGTCTATATTATCTATGCCCTCGATACTGTCGTAGGGCATCGGCTTCTTCAGCGAGCGGTAGAAGTGCTGCGAGAGAATAGGCTGCAACGTCTCGTTGATAAGCGTCGACTTGCCCGATCCGCTCACGCCCGTCACCACGATGAGCTTGCCTAGCGGAAACTCTACGTCAACATTCTTCAGGTTGTTGCCCTTCGCACCGCGTATCACGATGCTCTTGCCGTTGCCCTCGCGTCGCTTGGCAGGTATCTCTATCTTACGCACTCCGTTGAGGTAGTCGGCGGTGATGGTGTGCTCCTTAAGCATCTGAGCGGGCGTTCCCTGGAACACAACCTCGCCACCACGGATGCCCGCCTTCGGACCGATATCGACAATATAATCGGCGTTGAGCATCATGTCGCGGTCGTGTTCTACCACAACCACGGTGTTGCCCATGTCGCGCAGCTCCTTCAGCGAGTGGATAAGACGGTCGTTGTCGCGCTGATGCAGACCGATGCTCGGCTCGTCGAGGATGTAGAGCACGTTGACGAGCTGCGAACCGATCTGAGTGGCAAGGCGAATGCGCTGGCTCTCGCCGCCGGAAAGCGTTGCCGACTGGCGTGAGAGCGACAGATAGTCGAGACCCACGTCGAGCAGGAAATTGATACGTGTCTTTATCTCCTTCAATATCTCCGTAGCGATAGTCTTCTGACGAGAGTCGAGGTGGGCTTCTGCCTCGTCTATCCACTGCTTGAGCTGCAGAATGTCCATCGCAGACAACTCCGCAATGTTCTTGTCCCAGATGCGATACGACAGCGCTTCGCGGTTAAGGCGTGCGCCGTGACACTCAGGACACTCAGCCATAGCGAGGAACTGGTCAGCCCATTTCTGTCCAGCCTGCGAGTCGTCGTTCTCCATGACGGTGCGCAGATACTTTATGACGCCGTCGAACGTGCAGAAGTAGTCGCTCGATGTGCGCACCACGTCCTTGCTGATGCGTATCGTTTCGAGCGAACCGTACAACACCTCGTTGAGCGTGTCCTCAGGTATCTCGCTCACCGGCGTCTTCAGCGTACATTCAGCCGCTTCGAGAATGGCACCAATCTGCCAGAATATCATTTGGTTCTTGTACTTGCCAAGCGGAACAATGGCGCCCTCGTATATAGACAGCGAGTCGTCGGGTATGACCTTCTTCATGTCAATCTCGTTGACATAGCCCAAGCCCTTGCACTTGCTGCAGGCGCCTTCGGGCGAGTTGAACGAGAACATATTGGGTGCAGGGTCGCGGTAAGAGATGCCCGACGTAGGGCACATCAGTCGCTTGGAGAAGTTCTTTGCCACGCCCGTGTCTTTGTCGAGAATCATTATCTGTCCGTCGCCCTCGCGCATTGCCGTAGCGACAGTCTTGCGCAGGCGGTCGTCGAATCCGTCGCGCATCTGCATCTTGTCTATCACCACCTCAATGTTATGGTTCTTGTAGCGGTCGGTCTTCATGCCGCTTCTTATCTCCGTAATCTCGCCGTCGATGCGCACGTAGAGATAGCCCTTACGACGAAGTGTCTCAAAGAGTTCGCGGTAATGGCCCTTGCGCTGCCTTACGAGTGCAGCGAGTATGTATATGCGTTTGCCGGCATAGTCGGAGTTGATCATCTCGATGATGCGCTCCTCGGTATACTTCACCATCTTCTCGCCCGTAACGTAGCTGTAAGCGGTTCCGGCGCGAGCATAGAGCAGACGCAGATAGTCGTATATCTCGGTCGTTGTGCCCACGGTAGAGCGTGGGTTCTTGTTTGTTGTCTTCTGTTCGATGGATATAACCGGACTCAGACCGGTTATGTTGTCGACATCGGGGCGCTCCATTCCGCCAAGGAAGTTGCGTGCGTATGCCGAGAACGTGTCGATGTATCGGCGCTGACCTTCGGCATATATCGTGTCGAAGGCAAGCGACGACTTGCCCGATCCGCTCAGTCCGGTGATTACCGTGAGCGAGTCGCGTGGTATCTCCACGTCAATGTTCTTCAGGTTGTGGACGCGTGCGCCCCAAACGTTTATCTTTTCTCCCATAACGTTATTCCGTTGGATTCACCCCATTGCTTTCGGTATAGCCACGCAGCAGGTTCACATCCTTCTTGATGTTATACTTTCTTCCGTCGGCTCCCTTCGCCTTCACGAGCACGAAGTAGACGCCCTGCTTCACGTCCTTGCCGTTGAACTTGCCGTCCCATCCGCCCGCAGGGTCGTGCCATTCGTATATCTTCTGTCCCCAGCGGTTGAAGATGTAGGCGTCGAACTCCACGATGCTCTGGTAGTTGTTCTTGGCGCGATAGATGTCGTTGATGCCGTCGCCGTTGGGCGAGAAGGCATTGGGCATCTCGAGCTTGCTCTCCGATATCTGTATGGTTATCGGCTGGGCGTCCTGCCAGTAGTCCTTGGTGTAGGCTACGGTGTCGTTGCCGTTGATGAACGTGGCGTAGAGCACGATGCGGTGCGAACTCGCCTCGGTGAAGGTGTACTCGGTCTCTTCCTCGTAGCGCACGAGGTAGGGCTGTGTCTCGCCCTCCTTGGTGAAACGCCACTCGTAGTGGGGCGTGTACATGCCTACGTTTTCGGCATTGGCATGGAACACCACGGTGAGCGGAGCCGAACCGGAATAGCTCGTGCCGGTCTCCTCGCCTTCGTCGGTGGTGAACGTAGCTTGCGGGTCGATTGTCGGCACCTCGTCGGCGTATGCCTGCAGCGTGGTGCAGAGAACCAACAATAAAAGTGTTCTGATGTATCTCATTGTCTACTCGTTTACTTATCGTCTTGTTTACTTGTCTACTCGTTTACTTGTAATGCAAAGTTAGTTATTATCTCGCACACAGCAAAACGCTGCTACCTATTTATAACGTTATTTATGAACAAAGATTTTTGCAAACAATATATTTTGTGTACTTTTGCAATGTTAATTTTAATAGAATGATAGAAATGAGACGTAGCATTAGAATTCTTTTCTTGTTTTGCGCCATGCTACTGGCATCGTCGGTGGCAGCGCAAACGCCGAAGTGGCAGGACTTGTATAAGGTAAAGAAGAAAGACACTATATATGGCATCGCCCAGAAGTTCGGCATCACCATCGACGAGCTGATGCAGGCAAACCCCGACATGCAGAAGAACGACTATGTGCTGAAGAAGGGCGAGCAGTTGCTCATTCCGTTCCCGAAGCAGGTGCAGACCGCCCCTACGACTGCGGCACCGAAGGCTTCTGCAACACAGCAGCGTGCGGCTAACACGGTGAACGTGGGCGTAATGCTGCCGCTGCACAACGTGGACGGCGACGGACAGCGCATGATAGAATACTACCGTGGCGTGCTCATGGCGTGCGATAGTCTGCGCAGTCAGGGCATCAACACCAACATCTTCGCTTGGAACCTGCATAAGGATGCCAGCGTGGCGCAGGTGCTTGCCGACGCCAACGCCAAGAACTGCGACCTTATCTTCGGTCCGCTCTACACCAAGCAGGTGAAGCCGATAGGCGACTTCTGCCGCAAGAACGGCATACGTCTCGTCATCCCGTTCTCCATCAACGGTGGAGACGTGGAGACCAACGACCATATCTTCCAGGTTTATCAGAGTCGTGTGCTCACTGCCGAACTGTCTGTGAACGCGTTCATGGATCGCTTCAAGGATGCGCATCCGGTGTTTGTCGACTGCAACGACACAACAAGCGACAAGGGTGTGTTCACAGCCGCCCTGCGCCGCCGTCTTGAGGCTGAGGGCATTGCGTACAACATAACCAACCTGAAGTCGTCGGAGCCGATGTTCGCCAAGGCGTTCAGCGCAAAGAAGCGCAATGTGGTGATTCTGAACACGGGTCGTTCGCCGCAGCTTAACTCTACGCTTGCAAAGCTGAACACGCTGCGTGCTTCTTACCCGAACATACAGATTGCGATGTACGGCTACAACGAATGGCTGATGTACAAGCGCGTATACCAGGACTACTATTACAAGTACGAGGCATACATCCCGACGGCATACGTCTACAACGAGTCGGCGCCGGCTACAGCAAGTCTGGAGCGCCACTATCGCCAGTGGTTCAAGTCGGATATGCGTTTGGCTCTGCCGCGCTTCGCCCTCACGGGCTACGACCAGGCGCAGTTCTTCATACGCGGCATAAACAAGTACGGCAAACAGTTCAACGGCACTCCGCAGCAGAACACGTACAAGCCGCTGCAGACTCCGCTGAAGTTCAAGCGCGTGACGAACGGCGGCATGCAGAACAACTGCTTCGTGCTGCTCCACTACAAGCCGACACGCACGATAGAAACAATTACGTATTAAAGCCCCTCCCAACCCTCCCCGTCGGGGAGGGCTTGGCTGCTCTTCTTCGGCTTAGAAAGGCTTAAAGAGGCTTAGAAACAGAAAGGCTTAGAAAGGCTTAAAGAGAAAAAGAACAAATGATAAAGACAATAAGAAAAGCACTCCTCGCTCTGCTGCTGACGGCAGCCGTGTGCGCAAAGGCGCAGGTGGGCGACTACCGCAACGACCTTGCACTCGGCTTCAACGGCGGCTACGTGATGAGCAGCGTGAGCTTCGTGCCGAAGGTGACACAGACGCAGCACCCGGGCTTCACCGCCGGACTCTCGTTCAAGTACACCTGCGAGAAATACTTCAAGACCTACTGCTCTGTGTACGCCGAGCTGAACTATGCGCGTATCGGTTGGAAGGAGAGCATTCTCGACGTCAACGACAAGCCCGTGATTAATCCTACTACGGGCGTAGCTGAGGCGTATCAGCGCGACATCAACTACATACAGTTGCCGGTGTTCGCTCACCTGGCGTGGGGAAAGGAACGCAAGGGCTTGCAGTTCTTCTTCCAGGCTGGTCCGCAGTTCGGCTATATGATAAACGAGTCGACAAAGACCAACTTCACCATCGCCGACCGTAACACCACAGACCGCGCCAACCAGACTTGCGCGCAGGACACAATGGCTGTAGAGAACAAGTTCGACTACGGCATTGCGGCGGGCTTGGGCGTTGAGTGGCGCATACCGCATGCGGGCAGTCTGCTGCTCGAGGGCCGCTACTACTATGGCTTGGGCAACATCTACGGCGACTCGAAGCGCGACTACTTCGCACGTTCTAACCACTCGAACATCGTGGTGAAGCTCGCGTGGCTGTTTGATATACGTTAGGGGTGCACCCCCTGAAGTTACTTCTTTAACTTCAATCCAGTCCACAAACACCACACAACCGCTATTCCGAAGAAGAAGATGAAGATGTATGTTGCGGTGTTGTGCATGTATATTCTGCAGGTGTGCACTTCGAGCGCCGCGTTCCACAGCGACATGGGCAGGCGGCGCAGACTTTCGGGCTGCACAATCCTCGTGGTTCCATCATAGTAATCAGTCACAACCTCCGTGACTGATTTTTTTGTATCCGTTCCATTCGTACCTTTCTGCTCGGCGGCGTTGACACGGAAGTCGGCGCTGTAGCCGCTTATCGCCTTCTTGCCGAGCGGCGGACCCGGCTTCTTCGACACCGGAAGGCCAGTGAAATAGTCGGTAGCCATGCCCGTGCGGCGGTTCCAGACGCACATTCCGCCGAACGAACCACAGAGCCACATGCCGTCCTCGCGCTGCTGCCACACGTTCAGCCCCATCACGTTCAGCGGCGGAGCGTCCATAATGCGCATCGGACGCGGCTTACAGATGTCGCTGCCCAACGAGAAATAACCCTCGGAGGCTGACAGCAGCCAGTCGCCTACCCTACTGTCGTAGCGTACGAGGCGTAGTTTGTCGTGCCACGGGTTCTTACTTTTCTGCGCCGTGAACGGCAGCGTCGGCACCTTCGTCAGGGCGAGCGCCACCATCACCGGCGGACGCAGACACCAGCCCGTAGCACATATTAATATTGTGGCGACAATAGTCTTGCGCCCCACGAGATTGTGCCAGCGCAGCGTGTGCTTCATAGTGCTGCCCTTGCTCTGCCAGCGGCGTTTCGTCTTGCGCAGACAGAAGAAGGCGAAACCCGTAACGATAAGCACGATGAGCACCAAGGCGACAGCATCGACCAGAAGTCGCCCTGCGAAGCCGAACAGTTCGCCGCTGTGCAGCAGCCACACCGTGCGGAACGCCGTAGTGCGGTCTTTATAGTCGGGCGGCGCAGGCAGGTCGATGCGGCGAAACTGCGTGTAGGGCGACACGGCGATGTAGGCGTGCGAACGGCTCAGCACGACGAGCGTGTCGCCGTGGGCAGCGATGTCGGTAAGCAGTTCGTCGGAGTCGGCTAAGGGCAGCGCTTCGGTGTGCCACTTGCCGTGCGTTCCGAAGCGGTAGAGCGCCAACTGCGACACGGCGAAGAGCTGTTTTGCCGAGCTGCCCACGCTCACCACGTTGCGTATCTGGCGGTAGTCGGCACCCGTGGGCAGTCCGTCGTTGAAGTCGGCTATATGCGTAGCGGTAGAATCGGTGAGGAAGATGCCCGACGCACCGTATATTAATATATGTGAGTCGACGGGCAGCGTTCCGCGCAGCAGTCCGCCGTTCCACTGACGATACTCGTAGCGCTGGGGCAGCAGCGTGCGCGACACGTTGATGTCGCTGATAAGCTGGCGGTGGTTGAGCAGGATGCCCGATACGCAGAACATCAGCAGGAAGAAGCTGAGCACAAGTCCCAGCCATTTGTGGTGTTGTATGAGTTTTCGTTTGTTCATATTGTTCTGTCTTTATGATGTGCTGTGCAGGG
>ERZ1031798.181-NODE-181-length-17018-cov-13.198786_pt1 | contig 17018 bp, 12 predicted proteins | sample MGYA00517882_ERZ1031798 | MGnify/ENA primary metagenome ERZ1031798 (study PRJEB33719, sample SAMN04261244) | wastewater metagenome | biome: rural village; feature: human; material: feces | host: Homo sapiens | place: El Salvador | collected 2013-01-07 ...
TAGCAGTTCAGAATCCTGAGGTTTGCGCACAGCTTCGCAAGATGAACGCAGACATTATGGGTGTAGAGAGCGATCCATACTATGGAGCACCAACCATCGTCATCGTCCTGGCTCCAGAAAGCAATGTGAACGGAGTAAAGGATGGCAGCCTCATCTTGGGCAACATGATGCTTGCCGCCCACTCTATCGGTCTTTCTTCCTGCTGGATCAACCGTGAAGACGGCATGTTCGCTTCAGAAGAAGGCAAGAAGCTGATGAAGGATTGGAATCTCCCGGAAGGTCTGATGGGTATAGGTGCCCTGGCATTGGGTTATGCTTCAGCTCATCCTCACACCGTGAAGCCTCGCAAGGAGGATTACTATCGCATCATCAAATAGGAAAAGCATAATACAAGCATGGAATGAAACAAATGGAATTCTATGCCAAACATCAAAAAAAAGGTCTCATGGATTTTGAAAACCATGAGACCTTTTATTTATATATAAGATACTATATATTATATAATGTAATCCTTTTTTATATTATAATTCAATCTTTGCCAGAACCTTACCGGTGGCACCCGAAAGACTCGCTACGAAAGCTCCAGCCTTATCGCCTGCCTGCTTCAGGAATGCCTCATCGTTCATCATGGAACTCATCAGCCCATCGAAGTCCTCATAGGTATTGATTTCAAAACCGCCACCCGACTTCAGCAAGCCCTGAGCTTCCTGGAATTTCTTATTGTTCGGACCAAAGATTACCGGCATATTCCATACAGCAGCCTCCAGGGTATTATGAATACCCACACCGAAACCACCGCCGATATAAGCCACATCACCATAATTATACATGCTGCTCAGCAATCCGAAGCAATCAATAATCAACACATCAGCCTTGGCAGCCTCCTCAGGAGTAGTCTGCGTATAGCGCACCACCTTCTTATCCTTCAGCAAGGAGAGAATCAGTTTCAGATGCTCCTCAGCAATCACATGAGGCGCAATCAGCAGCCGCCAGTCCTTATGCTCATTGAAGAAGCGGATAAAGATTTCCTCATCAGGAGGCCAGGAACTACCAGCAACGAATACCTTATAGTCAGGATGAACTGCATTCTCCGAAGAAGAAGAAGAAGCAGAAGAAGAAACAGAAATATTTCCTTCCGGCGTCGCCACCCCACTTCTGAAAGCCTCGCAGATAGGCAGATGTTTAGCCGCCTGCTTAATCTGGAGCACACGGTCGAAACGGGTATCTCCTACCACATCCACATCCTTGATGCCGATGCTTTCGAGCAATCGCTTGCTCTCCTCGTTCTGCACGAAGAAACGGGTAAAGCATTTCAGAACATTCGCATAGCTTCTGCCATACCACTTGAAGAATACCTGATCCTCACGGAAGATGCTGCTCACACTATAGGTAGGAATATTGCGATGCTTCAGGATATGAAGGAAGTTAGACCAGAATTCATACTTGATGAAGAAAGCCATCACCGGACGAACCAGACGAAGGAAGCGGATGGCATTCAGGCGGGTATCCACAGGCATGTAGCAGATGATATCAGCCCCCTCATAGTTCTTGCGCACCTCATAACCCGAAGGAGAATAGAAGGTGAGCAAAATCTTATACTGAGGATAATCCTTGCGGATTTGCTCCATCAATGGTCGTCCCTGCTCAAACTCGCCGAGCGAAGCCGCATGAAACCAGATGTACTTGGCATTGGGATCCACCTTCTGCTTTAATATCTTGAAAGCCTCACGCTCGCCACGCCACATCTTGCGCACCTTTTCATTAAACAAACTGGCGATGGCTATGCCCCAAAGGACGAAATAGATTACGATATTATAGATCATGATATTTCTTTATATTGGTTACTATCTATAAATACGTGAACTCTCTGAGGAAAATTTCTGCCATATATGCAGACCATTTCCCCAGAGAGATATTCATATCTGTGAATTAACCCAAAACTTCGATTGCCTTGCGAAGACGACGCAATGTCTCCTCCTTACCAAGGAAGGCAGAGATGTCGAACATGCCAGGACCCTTACCCTCACCAACGAGAGTCAAGCGGAAGGCGTTCATCACGTCACCGAGCTTATAGCCCTTGTCCTCTACCCACTTCATTACGATAGGCTCCTGACCCTCGATAGAGAAATCCTCAATGCCCTCGAGTACCTCAGCGAGTTCGGTCATCTGCTGTGCAGAATACTCCTTCCAGCGCTTCTTGGCGGTCTTGGCATCATACTCTGTTGGAGGAATGAAGAAGAATGAGCACAATGGCCACAACTCATAGACGAAGTTCACACGGTCCTTCATCATGTGTACCACCTGCTTTACTCTATCCAAAGTCTCCTCTACACCATTGTTGGCTACAATTGGGGCAAAGAGGTTGGCAATCTCATCATCACTCTTCATGAGGATATACTCGTGGTTGAACCAGATGCCCTTCTTGAAGTCGAACTTGGCACCAGCCTTAGAGCAGCGGGAAATATCGAATGCCTTCACCAACTCGTCGAGAGAGAAGATTTCCTGCTCTGTACCTGGGTTCCAGCCGAGGAGCGCCAGGAAATTGACCACTGCCTCTGGGAAGTAGCCACTCTCACGATAGCCGGAAGAAACCTCACCCGTCTTAGGGTCGTGCCACTCCAATGGGAATACAGGGAAACCAAGGCGGTCGCCATCACGCTTAGAGAGCTTACCCTTACCCTCTGGCTTGAGGAGCAAAGGCAGGTGGGCGAAGCGAGGCATGGTGTCCTCCCATCCGAATGCCTGATAAAGAAGAACGTGCAATGGAGCACTAGGCAACCACTCCTCACCACGGATTACGTGAGAGATTTCCATCAGGTGGTCGTCTACGATGTTGGCCAAGTGATAGGTTGGCAATTCGTCTGCGCTCTTATAGAGGACCTTGTCGTCCAGGATGTCGCTCATCACCTTCACGTCGCCACGAATCATATCATTGACGTGGATTTCCTGTCCTGGCTCAATCTTGAAGCGAACGGTGTACTGCTTGCCGTCAGCTATCAGCTGATCCACTTCCTCCTTAGAGAGAGTCAGGGAGTTGCGCATCTGCATACGGGTATGAGCATCATACTGGAAGTTCTGAATTTCGGCACGCTTAGCCTCCAACTCCTCAGGAGTATCGAAAGCGATGTAAGCCTTGCCATTGTCCAAAAGCTGCTGCACATATTTCTTATAGATGTCGCGACGCTCGCTCTGGCGGTAAGGACCATGCTCACCACCGAAGCTCACACCCTCGTCAAACTGGATGCCCAGCCACTTGAAGGATTCCAGGATGTATTCCTCGGCTCCAGGAACGAAACGATGAGAGTCAGTATCCTCGATACGGAACACGAGTTCACCACCATGCTGGCGGGCAAACAAATAATTATAAAGGGCAGTACGAACACCACCGATATGCAATGCACCCGTTGGACTTGGGGCAAAACGCACTCTTACTTTTCTATCTGTCATGTCTTATTTTATAGCTAATTTTAAATTTTTCTGCAAATTTACATCTTTTTTTGCGATTATAATAGTTTTTTTTCGTATTTTCGCACTGTGAATGGGAATTAATCGTAGAAAAGTGGCTTTTTTGCTCAAAACTGAGGAAAATGAGCAGCTATTTCACCCCATATCAGGAGTTAGACAACAAGAGTATTCACGACTAAACAAAGCGATACAATATGAGCATATTTAACAATCCGGAGGAGAACTTCTGGCGCAACTTCATCACCAAGGTCGTCCTCATCCTCTTCACCGTTTCCATCATTGTATGGTTCCTGCCACGCAATGAGGGCAGACAGTTCCGCTACGATGTGGGCAAACCGTGGATGTATGGTTCTGTCATTGCCACCTTCGACTTCCCTATCTACAAGACTGACGAGTCGATCAAGCACGAACAGGATTCGCTGCTCAAGCAGTTCCAACCTTACTATACGGTGAACACCACCGTGGGTGACGAACAGGTTAAACGATTCCTCCACGACTTCAGCCAGGGCATCCCGGGATTGCCGAAGGAATTTGTGGGGCTTGTTGCCCAGCAGCTGCATCATGTTTACCAGACGGGAATAGTAAGTACCCCCGAGTACAATCGCATCTACAAGGATTCCACAAGCATGATCCGCATCATCAGCGGCAAGAACGTAAAGAGCGTACCCATCGGTACGTTCTACTCTACCATTGCTGCATACGAGCGCATTTTCTTCAACCAGCAGATTGCCGAACAGCGACAGATTCTATCACGCTGCAACCTGAACGACTACGTGGAGCCTAACCTGATATACGACAAGGAACGCTCGGAGACGGAGAAGACCGATTTGCTGAGCAGCATTCCGCTGGCAAGCGGTATGGTGATGAGCGGTCAGAAAATCATCGACCGTGGTGAAGTCATCACCCCTTCCAACTATCGGGTGCTCACATCCTTTGAAAAAGAGACGAAGCGCCGCAGTTCCACCGAGGATGAACTTACCACCACCATCATCGGGCAGGTACTTTTTATCTTCCTCCTCGTCATCATGTTCACCAGCTATCTCACGCTGTTCCGCAAGGATTACTTCGACAAGCCTCGCAGCATCACCATGCTCTATGCGATGATTACGCTGTTCCCTATCTTCGTGTCACTCATCATGAAGCACAATTTCTTCAGCGTCTACATCATCCCATTCGCCATGGCCCCTATCTTCGTGCGCGTATTCATGGATTCCCGAACGGCATTCATCACCCATGTCACGATGATCCTCATCTGTGCGGCTGCGGTGAAATACCAGTACGAGTTTATCATCGTACAGCTGGCATCAGGTCTGGTTGCCATCTACAGCCTGCGTGAACTTTCCAAGCGTTCGCAGATATTCATCACAGCCCTGCTGGTCACCCTGAGCAGCGGCATAGTCTATCTCGCACTCCAGCTGATGCAGGACAACCAGGTGTTCAACATCGACCGCAGCATGTACACCTATTTCACCGTGAATGGCATCTTCCTGCTGCTGTCCTATCCGCTCATGTATATCATCGAGAAGACTTTCGGATTCACCTCTAATGTCACCCTCTTCGAGCTGTCTAACACCAACAAGGGATTGCTCCGCAACCTGAGCGAGATTGCACCGGGCACCTTCCAGCATTCCATCACGGTGGGTAATCTGGCAGCAGAGATTGCCAACCGCATCGGCGCCAACAGTCTGCTGGTACGTACGGGCGCACTCTATCACGACATCGGAAAGATGACCAATCCAGTGTTCTTCACGGAGAACCAGGCGGGCGTGAATCCACACGACCAGTTGAGCGACCTGGAGAGTGCCCAGATCATCATCAGCCACGTAACCGAGGGTCTGAAAATGGCAGAAAAGGTGGGACTTCCGGGCATCATCAAGGATTTCATCACCACCCATCATGGCACAGGCCTGACCAAGTATTTCTATGTAAATTATTGTAATGAGCACCCTACTGAGGTGGTGGACAAATCACTATTCCAATATCCGGGACAGAACCCATTCACCCGCGAACAGGCCATTCTGATGATGGCTGATACCGTGGAAGCAGCTTCCCGCTCGCTCAATGAATACACAGAAGAGAGCATCAGCAACCTGGTAAACAAACTCATCGACGGACAGGTGGCAGAGGGCTTCTTCAAGGAATGTCCTATCACCTTCCGCGACATTGCCCTCGCCAAGCTTGTATTGACTGAGCGACTCAAGGCCATCTATCATACCCGCATCTCTTACCCTCACATGAATACGAAGGCTGAGAAAAATGCAAAGAGTGACACTCCTGAACAGGAGGAAGCTCAAAACGAGGAAAAAATGATAGAAAAGGCGGAAAGCTAAGCACTTAGCCTTGCCTTTTTACATCTTAAAAACTCCTTTTTCTTGCACAATCTTGTAGAACTGTGCAAGAAAAAGGAGTTTTTGCGTTAATATATTTTAAATAACTCAGTATTTTAATAGAGAAATAGAACATTATAATTACCTTTGCGGACGTTTTTATTTAATATTATTAAAATGAAGAAAGTTAAATTAGTTAGTTTAGCCATTGCGATGGCTTGTGCAGCACCTTCTTTTGCAGGTGGTTTGCTCACTAACACCAACCAGCATGTTGCATTCAACAGAATGATGAGCCGTGAGGCTTCTATCGGTATTGACGGCGTTTACTACAATCCTGCCGGCGTTGTATTCATGGGTGAAGGAAAGCATCTTGCCATCAACTGGCAGTTGGCTTACCAGACACGTAGCATTGAAAATGATTATCCATTGTTCACTAACAATGTGAACAATCCTACTACTCCACGCGAGTTCAAGGGTAAGGCGTTTGCGCCTGTCATCCCTTCTTTCCAATATGCCTATAACAAGGGCAAATGGTCTCTTCAGGCTGGCTTCGCCCTTACAGGTGGCGGCGGAAAGTGTACCTTCGATGATGGATTGGGCTCTTTCGAGAAGATTGTTGCCGAAACTGCTTTGGCAGCTTGCCAGTTGGCAGGTGCTGTGGATCAGGTTGCAGCACAGTATAGAGTTCCAGCCGTATTCACTGGCGAAAATGCTTTCGGAACAAAGGGACAGTATAGCTACAACAGTTATATGCATGGTCGCCAGTACTACTATGGTCTCTCTTTAGGTGCAGCCTATAAGTTCAGCGACAACTTCAGCGCATTCGCAGGCGTACGTGGTATCTATGCATCTACTAACTACTACGGATATGTAGAAGATATCAAGGTTGGCAACATGCCTCTCTATAAGGTGCTCGACCCAACCAGGGAAACAGCTGCCAACATTGAGTTGAGCTGTGACCAGAGCGGTGTGGGCTTCACTCCTATTATTGGTGTGGATTTCAAGACTGGCAAGTGGAACTTCGCAGCTAAATACGAGTTCAAGACTCGCATTCGCTTGAAGAACAAGTCAGTAAACCAGGTGCCTAGTATCGGTAACCTTCCTGACAACCTCCGCAATGCTTACATCGCAGGCGGTGTACCTGAGCAGGCTGCTGATGCTATCTTGAATAACGCCACCATCCAGGGAGCAATGGGTCAGTTGAAGACCCAGTTCGACACCAAGCTCGATAAGGCTATCGGCGAATACGCAGATGGTAAGAAGATTGCAGGCGATATTCCTGCTTACCTGGCACTCGGTGTAGGTTACAGCCCTGTAAATGCCGTACGCGTAAACGTAGGTTTCCACTGGTTCGACGACAAGCACGCTACATCATACAACAATCGTCAGGAGAAATTGGACCGTGGTACCTTGGAGTACAACGCAGGTGTTGAGGTGGATGTCAACAAGAAGATTACCTTGAGTACAGGTTGGCAGAACACCAACTATGGCTTGAGCGATGAGTATATGGATGACAAGTCATTCGTTGTTGGTTCTAACTCTGCTGCTATCGGCGGTGTTTACCACATCAACAAGAAGATGGATTTGAACGTGGCTTACTTCCACACATTCTATCAGCATAAGAAGACCTCAGAGAATGTTCAGCTCAGTGCAAACAAGAGCATCAACTACACCTCTGATTACACCCGTAACAACAACGTATTTGCGGTGGGTCTTGACATCAACTTCTAAAGAAGAGGTTGAAAAAAGTAGAATTAGACTTATGTTTCCTAAACATAATAGATCAGTTCATAACTACAAACATGCAAAAAGGCTATCCCTCTCTTTCGATTGGGATAGCCATTTTTTTTATTTTTTAGCAGCAAACGTCTGTCTGATTATTGCGGATCCACATCATAGTATATTTGCAAGGCCCCATACCTTGGATCCTTCAGCATTATCGTCTGGGCATACTTCAGGTATTCCCTCACCTTCTTCTGATCGATACCATTCTCCAGCTTGATGACAATCTTGCGGATATTCATTGTCTTTACACGTGCCACTGCCGGCTTATCCGGTCCGAGCACTCTTTCGCCAAACCAGCTTCTCAGCGTCTTGCCGAGTTCCAGACTTGCCTGCTGGCAAACCTTCTCGTTCTTATGTTTCAGGAACACGTTGATAAGATGGAAGAACGGCGGATAATGAAACATTCTTCTCTCTTCCAGGATACCCTTGAAGAGGGCTTCGTAATCATTATGTACCACCTGACTGATGATAGGAAGCGTAGGATTCTTGGTCTGCAGAATCACGAGACCCCGCTTGCCCTTTCTTCCGGCTCTTCCGCTCACCTGCGCCATCATCATGAAGGCATGCTCGTAGGCTCTGAAGTCAGGATAGTTCAGCATCGAGTCGGCATTCAGAATACCCACAATCCTCACTTTGTCAAAGTCGAGACCTTTGGATATCATCTGCGTACCTATCAGAAGATTGGTCTTTCCCGATGAGAAGTCGCTGATCAGTCGCTCGTAGGCATTGCGCGTACGGGTGGTATCCAGATCCATGCGGGCAATACGTGCCTCGGGGAATATCTCGGCTATCTGGTCTTCTATGCGTTCCGTTCCGATGCCTCGTCCCATCAGTTCCGTACTACCGCAGTTAGGGCATACTGTAGGCACTGGATAGGTGAATCCGCAGTAATGGCAGGTCAGCAGATTGATGCTCTTATGCAGGGTGAGCGAAACATCACAGTTCTTGCATTTCGGAACCCATCCGCACACCTTGCACTCTATCATCGGTGCAAATCCCCTTCGGTTCTGGAAGAGAATGGCTTGCTCACCATTCTTCAACGCCTCCCTCACCGCAGCCAGCAACTGTGGCGAATAAGCCCCCGTCATCATCTTTCTATGGCGAAGGTCCTTCACATCCACCACCTGAATCTCCGGCAATTGGATACCCTTGAATCTCGTCTTCAGTTCCACCAGTCCATACTTGCCCTGCTGCGCATTATAATAACTCTCCATTGATGGCGTAGCCGTTCCCAGAAGCACCTTTGCCTCCGGATACATGCTGGCAAGTACGATGGCGGCACTTCGGGCATGATAGCGTGGCGATGGGTCCTGCTGCTTGAAAGAGTTCTCGTGCTCCTCGTCAATGATGACGAGTCCCAGTTGCTGGAAAGGCAGGAAGACGGCACTTCTCGCTCCCAGGATTACATCATAAGGATGTCCGGAGAGTTGTTTCTGCCAGATTTCCACACGTTCTGCATCACTGTATTTAGAATGGAAGATGCCGAGCCGGTCGCCAAACACCTTGTGCAGTCGCTCCATAATCTGAACGGTGAGGGCGATTTCGGGCAGCAGATAAAGCACCTGCTTATGTTCCTCGATGGCTTTCCTGATAAGATGGATGTAGATTTCAGTCTTTCCACTCGAAGTCACACCATGCAGAAGTACCACGTTCTTATTCATCATCTTCAGGAGAATCTGATTGTAGGCATCCTGCTGGGCTTCGGAAAGCGGCTTGATGAGTTCGAAATGCGATTCTCCCGACGTGTTCAGTCTGCCCACCTCCAGTTCATAGGTAAAGAGGATGCCTCGGTCGATGAGCGCCTTGACAACTGCAGCCGTGCATCGTGCCTCGTTCATCAGTTCCTCCTTGGTCACCTTCTTGATGCCTTCCCTGGGCGTATCACCCTCCAGACTGTCCCAATGGGAAAGGGCAAGGAAGGTGGTTAAGGTCTTCGATTGCTTCAGGGCACGCTGCACCATATTGAGTGCCACGTGCAGCGCCTGTTCATTGCGATAACTGCTAGCCAACTCCACATAGAGTTCCATCTTGGGCTTGAATTTCTCCGTAGATTTCATGCCCGATGGCATGGCAGCACCAAACACATCGCCCAGGGGAGCCATGTAGTATTCGCTGATCCATTGCCAGAGGCGCATCTGCTGGGGCAGCAGAGAAGGATATTTGTCGAGCACAGCCTCAATAGGTCTACAGTCGAAATCCGGTTTTTCCGAATGCACATCAACAACCATCGCGATATACTTCTTGCTCTTGCCCAATGGAACAAGCACGCGCATGTTGGGCACAACCTTCTCTTCCATCCCTTCGGGGATAGAATAGGTAAAGGTTCCGTCGAGCGGAAGGGGCAATATCACATCTACGTATCTCATGTTACAACGTTCTCCTTTTCTTTTTTGAAAACTAAAGTTGTGCAAAGATAACAAAAAAAAAGCAGATACCCAACTAGGGGTACCTGCTTTTATATATTTTAATGTATAAACTTGTGAAGTGTACTGTCTAACTTCTCATTAGAACCAGTAACCCAAGGCAATCTGCCAAGAGTTGTTGCGGCTCTTGTCCTTGCCTGCATTGGTAAGTGCCTCGGCAGCCTTGACAAGGCTGGCATCAGCCGACTTGCCACAAGCGATGTTGTAGTTGGCTGAAATCTGAAGATGGCTCAACAGGGTAACACCAGCACCTACGTTTACGCTGAAGTTTGACTTCTTCAGAGAATAGCTGCTTGTCTCATTCCACTTGAAGTTCTTGTCACCAACATTGATACCCCACTGTGGACCAGCAAAAACAAAGGCATTTGCCAAACTGCTCAAGCCAAAGCCATAACGCACGTTCACAGGGATGTTGATTGACTGCTGCTTCACGTTGACTTTACCCAGTTCACCATCAGTATCGGCATACTTAACGTCAGCCTCTTTCTGGTCGTACAAGGCTGCAGCATCGAAGCTCAAGCCTACGATAGGCACAGTGAACTTAACCATAGGACCAACAAAGAAACCAGTCTTGTTGGAAGCATCGAATACATCCTCGCTAAACGACATACTTGTCACATTCAAACCGCCCTTCAAACCGAACTTTACCTGGGCGTTAGCACTAGTAGCAAACATCATTGCTGCTACCAAAAATACAAGAGATAAAATCTTCTTCATTTTTTCTACCTTTTAAAATTAAAATTCTATTTTTCTATTATCACACTCGTTGTGATTCATTTTCTAATGTCTCTGGCGGCGCACGGTTACTCGGGCAGAACCGCTGGATACAGAAGAAGAACTGCTGTTGCTGCGCTTCTCCCTTACCTTAGCCTGCTTGCTGGAAGATGAACCGCCACGGCGATTGCTTTTTTTCTCCTTCTTCACCTTGCCCTTTACGTTCTTGTCCGCCTTGGCAATACTGTCGAGCGAATCCTTCTTCTCCAGGTTTCCCCAGAGATTCTTCTCAAAGGTAGCCAGTTCGCCCTCAATTCGCTTCTGCTCCTTTACCAGAGCCGAATCGGAGTGGCAATACTGCGCCAAGGTTTGTCCCAACATATTGTTGGTCTTGTAGATTTTTCCTTTATACTGATTTCTCACAAAGTAATCATCCACACTCATCACCACCGCATTGTTCAGATTGCTGGTCATAATCTGCTGCTTGGCAAGATAAGGAGCCAGGTCGTCGTAGCGCACCCAGAAAAGCGGATACTTGGTTCCGCCATCGCCGAAGTCATCATCACGGGTCATGATAGGACAAAGTGCCAACACCTTGGTATGGAAGGTGGAAGTACGCTGGTCGAAATAGGTTGACTCCTTGATATAGTATGCCTTCACTTCCCTGGAAGGAATATCGCTGTTGTCGAGCGAGATTCTTCCGTTTGCCTTCTTTTCATAATAGATATGATAGTTGTCCAGGAAAGACTTCGGGTCTACCCTGTCTGCTGCCGTAAAACTCTCGTTGCCATCCAGACGATATTGGAACACCGCCACCTTACCGGTCATCATCAATCTGAAGATGTTGGTAAAGAGGTTCATCTGGTTGCCCATAGGCTCCACAGGATAATACAGTCCGGCATTGGCATTATCGGTAAGGCTCAGCTCACGATAGATGTCTCTTCTCCATACCACGTCCTCTTCCATAGGAGCAGCAGTAGGGAAAGAGATTTGTGCACGGGTGGTAATGTTGCCGGCATTCGATTTCTTTGCAGCCGCCTCCTTTGCCGCCTGCTGACGGCGTGCCTGAGGTTGTGCCACGATGCCCTGCACCATTCCCAAGAGCATGAATATGAACAATATCTTTTTCATTATTTTATACTTTGAACATTGAACTTTGAACTTTGAACTTTATGATTAGCAAAGCATTTGAATTCTTCACTCTTCGTTCTTCGCTCTTCACTTATTTCACGATTACTTCCATCGCCGTAGGCAGATTTCTGGTGATGCCATCCGGTCCCACAGCCTTGATATGCGAGATATAGAAACGGCGACTGCGGGAAAGCTTTCTGAACTCGTCTCTCTGACGGTCGGAGAAGTTGGAGCCTGCTGATGCCAATGGGATGGCGTTACCCATGTTGTCGAAGAAGACGGTCTCGAAGCTCAACACCCTGAAAGGAATATCCAGCAATCCGTCGTCGATGGCTGCATGGATGCCTGTAGCACCCATCAGGGATGCCTTCGCCAAACCACCGCCACGGAAGCGACTGGTTCCCAATGCCAGGTAAGCCGTTGGATCTGGCAACTTTCTTACATGGAATACGAATGGAGGCATCGTGCGGGTCTGTCCCTTGTCGCGTGCCGTTACGTGGATAGTCACGTCCTTGCCCACTGCCGCTGGTGTTGCCACGAAATGACCGTTGCCCTTCGATACAAACGAACCGCCACTCATAGAAGCAGAGATGGCATTGGCTGGCACGCCCGGCACACTGATACTGATTGGATTCTGAAAACCTGCATAGAGCACGTTCATCAGGTCGGCCGCCACAGTTGCGGTGTTAGGCGCAGGAATCACACTGTATTTCTGGATGAAGTTGCGCTTCATCACGTCGCCCTTGGCATTGTTCATCAGAATGTAGCCGGAGAACTGATGTTCTCCCACTCCACCTGCCGTGAAACTATACTGTCCACGGGGGCTGTTCACTCTCATGCCGTTCACGTAGATTTCCGGCTGCTGGGTAGTATCCACGGCAGCCATCACGATATTGGCATTGAATCTTTCGCCCGGATAGAGCGTGGTCTTCTCTGGAATCACGAAGGCATCAAGTTTGTTCACACGGATATCCTTCATGTCGATATTCGCTACCAGGTTGTGCAGCACTTCTCCCTCGGCATAGCGCACGTCGCTCTGAATCTTCGAGAGCAGGGTTACGGCTGCAGCCACTGGCATGTTCTCAAACATGTATTCCTGCCAGTTCTTACCCAGATATTTCTCGCTCTTAGGCACCTGGGTAGAGAAGTTGCTGGCGATGATTTTCTTCTGATGCTCATCGGTCACCAGCTCCAGGATGCGGTCGCGGTAGCGATTTAGCTCCCTATAGAGTTTCTTTCCCTTGCCCGTACCCGGTGCAAGCATCACGATGCCGGCAGCCTCCAGGTTTTCCTTGTTCTTGATATTGCTCACGTCGCCATTCTTGCCGTCAGCCTCCTTTACGATAGCAACCTTCAGTTCCTGGGCAAAGTTATAGAGCGCATCGCTCATGTCCTTCACCTGCTTAGCCTTCTCGAACCATTCCCTCACCTTGGTAGGGTTTTGCTTCATCTGGTCGGCAAAGTCACTATAGATTGCATTGTTCTCTGCGGAAGAGTTGGCTGTGGTTCGATTCAGACTGTCTTCCACAATAGAGAATCCGTCGAGCACCTCCGTAGAGACGTTCAACGCAAGCATAGCCATCAGGACGACGTACATCAGGTTAATCATCTTCTGGCGTGGTGAAACGGGTCTTTTCTTTATAGCCATTTATATTAATTTGCTAAATTCAATACTTTTCTTTACTCTTCACTCTTTACCTGAGGAGCTGCAGCACGCATGTTTACGGTCATCGCCTCTATCATACGTGCGTAAATCTTGTTCAACTGCTCAATCTGCTGAGCCATCTTGCGGCTCTGTTCGTTGATCTGGTCGATGGTACCAATCTGCTGGCTGGCACCCTTCAACTGCATCTCGTAAACCTTGCTGATACCTGTGAGCGTACGGTTCAGGTTCTCCATCTCCTCGCTGTCACGGGTCAGGCGGGTACTCTGCTCGTTCACCTTCTCAAGGGTTTCAACAAGCTTCTTCAATTCCTCAACATAGTTATTCTGGGCATCAGCCATCTCTGGGGTAACCCCCTGCTGACCAGAAACCCAGGCTGTATTGCCACCGGCTACAGAACCGCCAGCTACAGAATTACCTGCTACGGCTGCCCCCATTACAGAAGCGCCACTCTCCGAGAATCCTGCTCCTGGAGCCACGGCTGCTGCAACACTCTCGTCAATCTGCTCTGCACTACCGCCGATATTTCCACCACCAATAATGATGGTCTGACCACCAGCAACTACAGGAGAACCGGATGCAGCAGATGCCGCAGCTTCTTCAGTCTCCCCATAAGTAACCTTTCCTGTCTCCAAGTACTCCTCAGTAACATGAGTAGGAATATCTCTACCATCGGCTGTCTTGTCAAAAGGACGGTCGAAGGCTGAAAGGAAGAACACAATCGCCTCAGTACCCATACCGGCAAACAACATGAAATTGGCTCCCGGCAAGTGGGTCAACTTAAAGAGGGCACCCAGGATAACGATAGATGCACCCCAACTATAAGCATAGTTCAGAAAGGTCTGTCCAGGCACACTGTCCATCCATTTCTGCAGATGATATACGATGTTAAACTTACTATATTCGCCCATTTTTATTATCTCCTATTCTTGTTCTTTGATGGTTTCTGTTTTGCACTCGATGTGGTGGCAAGACTGCGCACACAGCGGAATCCAATATACGAACGTGGCTGGTTCTGATATTCCCAGGAGCGCCATGCCGAACGGATGAACGATTCCGGATCTTTCCAGGAACCGCCTCTTACGCTCTTCTTCTTCAAGCGGTAAGGGTCTTCCTTCGCTGCATTGTATTTCAACTCAGGGTTCAGGTCGTTCATGGCATCCACACCAGCCTCGGTATAGATGGTACTGGTCCATTCTGCCACGTTACCTGCCATATCATAAAGTCCGTTTGAGTTTGGCGAGTAGATGCCCACCTTGCTGGTTATCAGATTGCCGTCCTTGGTATAGTTACCGCGGTCTGGCTTGAAGTTGGCATAGAAGCATCCGTCTCCGTTCTTCACGTCCTGGTTCTCCCAAGGGAACTCGTTCTGGTTCTTGCCTCTTGCCGCATACTCCCATTCTGCCTCAGTAGGCAAGCGATAACGCTGCACGAATCGGGCTTCAGGTCCCAGACCTTTCAGCAGATAGTCAGTACGCCAGGCGCAGAAAGCATTTGCCTGCTCCCAAGTAACGCCCACCACCGGATAATCATTGTATGCCGGATTACTGAAATAACTTCTCAAGTAAGCCTCGTTGTCTGAATTGCGGAAATCATTCACCCAGCAGGTGGTGTCTGGATACACATTCACGATGTAGGTATTGAGGAAGTCCCATGGTCCGCTCAATGGGCGGTTGATGGTTTCACTGATGATTCGTCCCTCATCATCCACATAGGCAGTATCCTTTGAAATCATCACCACCTCGTTGGCATTCACCTGCTCATCGGTATTCAGGTTGCGCTCCTGCGGGTTCAGACGGTTTCTGCGGAGTGCCGCAGCGGTATAATCGTAAATCTCGTATTTGTAGTTCAGCTGTCGCCAGTCTATCAGCTTTTCGCCAGTCACAGGATTGGAAGTATAGAGACTTTCCATCGCTCTCTTCTCATCTTCGTTTGGCTTTCTAGGCAACTGCTTCTTCCAGTTAATCTGTGGAGTTACAGGGTCACCGTTCTTATCCTCGGTAATCATGTAAGTCTCGTCGCCGCCATAGGCAGGGTCAGCCAGACGGGTACGGAGGATGGAATCGCGCACGTAGGCGATAAACTGCTTGTATTCAGAGTTGGTGATTTCCGTGTCATCCATCCAGAAGCCATCCACGGAAACATCCTTGCGAGGCGTCTTCTGTCCCCACAAAGAATCCTGGGTTTCCAGACCCATCTTCAGGAATCCTCGGTTCACCTTCACCATGCCGTATGGAGCAGGTTCGGCGAAACTTCTTCCACCAACTCCAACCACCTCACCGCCTCTGCCAGCCATCGAGCTAGACTTGGCGCCGAAACAACCGCTGAGGGTCAGGAGAGCCACCAGCGAGCTGAGGAGCATTATACTTTTCTTCATATTACGGTTCATATTCTTGATATTCTTCTTAGAGTATTCTTACACTTTGATGTTTGTTTCTACCTTTCTTTACCAGGTTCAGGTCCATCTGGTATCCGATGTAAAGCTCATGACTTCCGTTGCCAAAGCTCAGCTTCGAGGTGTACCATTCATAACTGTAACCCAGAATGACGCCATGGAAGGAACCACCCACCAGGAAAGTTACAGAATTGTCAGGACTGTAGGTCAAGCCGCCATAGAGCAGACGCTTGTCGTATTGGTAAACCAATCGCCCGGTAACGTCGCCTCGCCATGCCGTTCCGTCATACTTCACGAGGGCAGACGACTTTATAGTTAAAAACGGATTTCGGAGCTTAATATTGTATCCGCCAGTCAAATAATACGTTGCGTCAATCTTAAGCTCATTGGTTTCTCCCAGTTCAATGGTTGGTGAGGTAAGATGCTGTGCAGAAAGTCCCACATACCAGTTGCCATGCAGATAGTAGAGTCCGGCTCCCGCATCAAATCCGCTACCCTTCACTTCAGATGTGGCGAGTGCAGGGTCGCCCGATTCTCCAGCATCCACTTTGCTGCCGTCGAAACTCTCGCTGAGGAATCCGGCTTGCAGGCCCACGCTCATCGTTCCTCCGAAGAGTTTGGTCTTGTAGGCATACTGCAGGTTGAGTCGCTGATGGGTGAAGAGTCCTATCTGGTCGTTCATCATCGTAGCACCCACGCCGTGATAATTCTTCAGCGCATAGAAAGGCAGGTCGGCTGCCAGATACATGGTTCTAGGATTATGCTCGAATCCAGCCATATCCAATGCGTAAGCAGCCGTCACGTTGAGTTTTGCCTGCTTACCCACTGCCGCAGGATTGTAGGATGGTTCCATGTCGAAATAATGACTGAAGGAAGGATCATACTGTGCTCTGGAAACGAGCACTCCTGTCAGCAAAAAAACTAATATGATGATTCGTCTTAACACAATGTAATAACGTAAAAGAGGGCAAAATATTATAAATCGCCGGGATTATTATATATTAATAATGTATAGTCGGAAGAGAGACGTCAGAAAGATGAAAAAGGCTGCCCCCTGGTAAGAGAACAGCCCTATCATCGACTTTTAATATTCGTCGTCATTCCAGAGGAATATT
>ERZ1031798.182-NODE-182-length-16960-cov-7.208222_pt1 | contig 16960 bp, 9 predicted proteins | sample MGYA00517882_ERZ1031798 | MGnify/ENA primary metagenome ERZ1031798 (study PRJEB33719, sample SAMN04261244) | wastewater metagenome | biome: rural village; feature: human; material: feces | host: Homo sapiens | place: El Salvador | collected 2013-01-07 ...
CAAGGTGTACTGCACCCAGTCCACCTTTTATATGGAACCCGAGGAAGAGGACGTGATATAGACCTCCATATGGAACACCAGCTACACCAGAAACAGCAACACCGTTTTTGTGAGCAACATCAAGAAAAGCTGCCGGAATACGTCCAAGAGGTGCAGTCCAGTCGCCCCAGTGTGTAACATACGACCACATAGAGAATACCTCTGAGTCGAATACGCCGTTAGGAAGTGCGTTGAAGTCGGGGTCGTTTACCGGAATCCAAGCGATGAGCTTCTTGTCGTTCTTTGCATTGAGATCAAGACGCACCTGAGTAGCCTCGTTGCGGAAACGAGCACGTGGCTTTACACGTGAGATAAAGAAGTTGTCATCGGCAGACACCTGCTTACCAGGTGCCCAATCTTTCAGCAAGTTGTGAAAATACTCACTACTTGCATTCTTACCGAAGTCTACATAACCTTCACGCATCTGCTGTGCGTTAGCACTCATCACAGAAAGTACAAGACCTGCTGCGAGAGTCAAAGTTTTGCGGGAAAAATTCGCCATAAAGATTTGTATTTAGTAAATTGATTCAGTTTTTCTTGAACGAATGTATGTGTAAAAAGTTAGAGAATGGAGAGTATGGTTAGTACACTTCCATTTGTTCTGCAAAAATACGCATTTTTTGTGAAAAAGATATAAATCAGATATTTCGTTTTTATTATATTAACATCTTTAACATTTCGGGAGCAGATGTCCATCAAAGGGATGCAGGCGTCTCTCAAGTGCACCAACCGAGCTAACTTGGTGCACTTCTTGCAGGGGGTGCACTTGTCTCAAGTGCACCAACCAAGTACACCAATCAAGATAATGGTACACTTCTTGCAGGGGATGCACCCCCTATAAGGCAACTCGGTTGGTGCACTTGAGACAAGTGCACCCCCTGAAAGCACCCCCTGAAAGCCACTTAGAAGCACCCCTGAAAGCCCTTACAGCAAATACTGCACGTTGTCTGCTACATATAATGAGTAGCTATCTTCCGGAAGTCCGTTAGGGTTATTAACAATGTATGCCAGTTTATGTGCGAAGTCGTCTTCCCCACGCATCATACGATCGAACATCTCACGTTGCCACACATTACCATCCGTCACTACACATTGTTTTATCATACGTGACGAATAGCGTTTCAACTTACTGACAATAGAGACAACGCTGTTTTCTCCTATCGGCGACAGTAGTATGTGAACATGATTGGGCATTATGACGAAGGCATGGAGGTGATACGTCTGCTTGTCGTTGAAGAACAGAGCTTCCTCAACAAACTGCCTGCACTGCGCATTGCTCAACACACAACCGCCATATCCAATCTTCAACCACCCCTCCACTATTTCTTCCAAACGTTCTTCCTCTGCCGTCAGCTCTCCATCCTTTGTCTCGCACCGTCCTAACGCCTCACGCATGAGTGACAACTCCTGCAGTTTGGTCTGAGGAAGTGAGTCGGCAAGGCGAAAAGTGATAAACTGCACCGCCTCCGGCTGGAACCAATGAGGCAAGTGACCACACTGAATAAGTATGTCGGAACGACGGTTTAGGAAAGTAATGTGGGGCATGATGGGGTTGGGGGTTAGAGGGTGAGAAATGAATTGAAAAAAAAGGCACTTATAGGGGGTGCACTTGTCTCAAGTGCACCAACCAAGATAATGGTGTCACTTCTACTCGGTTGGGCAGTTCTTGCTTGGTTGGTGCAGTTGAGACAAGTGCACCCCATGAGTATACCAATTCTTGCTTGGTCGGTGCACTTGGGACAAGTGCACCCCCTGAGTATGCACTTCTACTTGGTTGGTGCAGTTGAGACAACTGCACCCCCTGAGTATACCACTTTTTGCTTGGTCGGTGCACTTGAGACAAGTGCACCCCCTGAGTATGCACTTATTAGTCGGCGAGAGTGAAGTCGAGCTGTTTCTTTTCGAGGTTGGCGCTTGCCACCTTGATGCGTACCGGGTCGCCGAGCTGATACTTGTTGTGATGGCGGCGGCCCACAAGACAGTAGTTGCGCTCGTCGAAGTCGTAGTAGTCGTCGTCGAGGTCGCGCATCGGCACAAGACCCTCGCAGTGGTTCTCGTCAATCTCGCAGTAGATGCCGTACGACTGTATGCCCGAGATGTGCGCGTCGTAGACGTTGCCCACACGTTCAGACATAAACTCCACAGCCTTATACTTTATAGAGTCGCGCTCGGCGTTGGCAGCAATCTGCTCCATCTCCGACGAGTGCTCGCAAAGCTCCTCGTAGTGCTCCTTGTTGGCAGAACGTCCGCCCTGCTGGTAGCGTGTGATGAGTCGGTGAACCATCGTGTCGGGGTAGCGGCGGATAGGCGATGTGAAGTGGGTGTAGTAGTCGAACGCCAGTCCGAAGTGACCGATATTGTGTATAGAGTACTTCGCCTTCATCATAGCGCGCAGCGCCACGGTCTGTATTAGGTTCTGCTCGCGCTTGCCCTCGCACGCCGACATGAGCGTGTTGAGCGACTTGGCGAGTGCGCCCTTCGTGCCGTCGGTCTTCATCTTGTAGCCGAACTTCACCACGAACTCGCGCAGCGTCTCGAGCTTTGTCGGGTCGGGGTTGTCGTGCACACGATAAGGCAGCGTCTTCGGCTTCTTGCCCTTCGCCACCTTGCCCACCGATTCTGCCACGGTGCGGTTGGCGAGGAGCATGAACTCCTCGATGAGCTTGTTGGCATCCTTCGAGCGCTTGAAGTAGCAACGCACCGGCTTGCCCTTCTCGTCTACGTCGAAGTGCAGTTCCTCGCGGTCGAACTTCACGGCGCCATTCTTGAAGCGTGCAGCGCGCAGCTTCTTAGCCAGTCGGTCGAGCATGATGAGCGCGTCGGCGTTCTCGCCCTTGTATCCGCCCTTAGGCGCTGCAGGTGCCGGTTCGCCCGTGCCGTCTACCACGCCGTTCTGCTCGAGCAGCTCCTGCACCTCCTCGTATGCGTAGCGGCGGTTCGACTTGATAACTGTATGCACGATGCGGTACGCCTTCACGTTAGCGTCCTCGTCAAGGTTGAAGATTACGGAGAACGCCAGCTTCTCCTCGTCGGGTCGGAGCGAGCAGATGAAGTTGCAGAGACGTTCGGGGAGCATCGGTATGGTGCGGTCGACGAGGTAGATGCTCGTAGCGCGCTTCACCGCCTCCTTGTCAATCACGGATCCTTCTGTGACGTAGTGCGACACGTCGGCGATGTGAACGCCCACCTCCCAAAGACCTTCCTTCAGCTGTCGGATAGAGAGCGCGTCGTCGAAGTCCTTTGCATCCTTCGGGTCGATGGTGCAGGTGAAGACGTCGCGGAAGTCCTCGCGCTCGGCGTAGTCCTCCGGCGTTATCTCCGCCGAAATCTTCTCGGCAGCCTCCTCCACGTTCTTCGGATACTTATACGGCAAGCCGTACTGTGCGAGGATGGTGTTCATCTCCACGTCGTTGTCGCCAGCCTTTCCGAGCACGTCCACCACTTCGCCAATCATGTTGCGGTGGTCCTGGTCGGGCCACTCGACGATGCGCACCACGGCGTTGTCACCGTCCTTGCCGCCTTTCAGCTTGCGGCGCGGAATGATTATGCTGTTAGCCAGCACGTTTGCCGGAGAGATGAGCGTGCAGAGGTCGTGGTCGAACGAGAGTCGTCCGACGAAGGTGTCCTTGGCGCGCTCCAGAATAGCTATCACCTGCGCCTCCTTTATGTGGTTCTTGCGGCGAGCCATGCAAGCGAAGCGCACGCGGTCGCCGGTGAGAGCCCACATCGAGTTGCGTTCAGCCACGAAGATAGGCTTGTCTGAGTCGTCGGGCATGATAGAGTTCTTGCCGTTTGTCTTGCGCTGGAAGATGCCCTCCTGCACCTGTCCCTTCATATTGAGCTGGTAGGAGTTGTCGGTCACTCTGGTGATGAAGTCGTCCCACGCCATCTCCTCCATGATGTCGATGGCGAGCATCTTCAGCGGATGAGTGTCGAGGTGGAGTGTGCGGAAAATCTCTTTGAACGTAAGCGTCTTTCCCGGATTAGCGGTAAAGAGTTCTTCCAGCTTCGGGGCGAGCTGTTTCTTGGTTAAGCGTTTGCCGCCTTTCTTTCCTTTTCCCATAGTTTTATTCTTTTATTCGGCGGGCGGTCGTGCGTAAGATTAGCCTTGCGGGTTAACGTTTTCGTAGACGAGTTGAAAGCTATATATATAATAAGGTGTAATTCGGCTCGTCATAGTTGCATATTCTGCCCGTCGTAGTTATTGTTTTACTTTGCAAATAAACAAAAAATATTTGGAATATCAATGCGATTGGCTCAGTTTTTTAGGCTTACATGGCATCTTGACGCTCGTATCTGTCGGCACAATCCTTTCAAATCACGATATACCGTCATAATATTAATCAGTTTTTAGCAGATTCTAACTAAAAAAGGATAAATTTGCAGATTGTAACCAAATAACATCAGAATCTAAAAAATATGAGAAAATCATTTCTTACATTCGTACTTACACTGCTCGCAGGAGCATTGTTCGCACAGCAACCCGCAAGAGTGAACGTTGCGGAAGGCACACTCGAAGGCGTCAACGAGTCGGGCGTAAAGACATTCAAGGGCGTTCCGTTTGCTGCTCCGCCCGTGGGCGACCTCCGCTGGAAGGCTCCGCAGCCCGTAGCAAAGTGGCAGGGCGTGCGACAGGCAAAGGAGTTCGGACCCAACCCTATGCAGGAGAGCATATTCGGCGACATGAACTTCGGCACGAAGAAGATGAGCGAAGACTGCCTGTATCTCAATATCTGGACACCGGCAAAGGACATGAACGAGCATCTGCCTGTTCTCATCTACTTCAACGGCGGCGGACTGATAGCTGGCAGCGGCAGCGAACCGCGCTATGCCGGCGACGCTATGGCTCGCAAGGGCATCATCTCCGTTACAGCCAACTATCGCGAGGGCATCTTCGGCTTCTTCACCCACCCGCAACTCTCCAAGGAGACCGCATACAAAGGCTCGGGCAACTACGGTCTGCTCGACCAGGTGGCTGCCATCAAATGGGTTAAGGACAACATTGCCGCTTTCGGCGGCGACCCCGAGCGCATCACTATCGTAGGCGAGTCGGCTGGCTCTATGTCCGTCAGCGCTCTCATGGCTTCGCCTTTGTGCCAGGGACTGTTCGCCCAGGCTATGGGTTCGAGCGGTTCGGTGATAGGAATGAAGAAGGTGTACACGCTGAAAGAGGCTGAGGCACGAGGCGTGGAGATGGCAAAGAAGATAGGCTGCAAGAACATAAAGGAGTTGCGCGCAATGCCGGCTGAGGAACTTATGAAGAAGGCTGGCAGAAGTGGCGTTATTGTATACAACGTAGACGGCTATTTCTGGACAAAGCAGCCTTACGACGTCTTCGCCAATGGCGAGCAGACCAAGGTGCCGCTGCTCATCGGTGGCAACAATCTGGAGGCGAACGCCATGTTTATCCTCGGTGGCAGACCGGCAACCGTTGAGAACCTGAAGGCTGCGGCACGCAACATCTTCGGCGACGCTACCGACGAGCTCTTCAAACTCTACGGACTCAACACCGACGCCGACGTAACCGGACAGCCGGGCAACGAACTCGGCGGCGACTGCTTCCTCGACTACTCTACATGGAAGTGGGGCAACATGCACAAGCTCACCAGCGGACAGCCTGTTTACCGCTACCGCTACTGCCATCCGCGTCCCGACATGCTGCTGAAGGACAAGGTGGCTGGCCTTGCAGGCGGCGTTCAGGACAAGACCGACGACACGCCTGCCGCTCCGCGTGCTACCGGCGCCGTTCACTCTGCCGACATCGAGTATGCTATGGGCACACTGCCCACCAACCGCGTGTTCGACTGGCAGCCTGAAGACTACGTCGTTTCCGACATCTTCAGCAACTACTACGTCAACTTCGTGAAGACCGGCAACCCGAACGGACTCGGACTCGTCGATTGGCCTACAACCAACGGCAAGAGCGTAGCTCCAGTGCTGCAGATCGACGTGAACACATTCGTAAAGGAAGACCCGAACATGGAGAAGCGCTACGAACTTATGGATAAGCTGTTCTGGAAGTAGAACTCCGCATACAAAGTATGCAAACGTTTTCACAGCATAAAGAAATTCTGTAAGCCGCTCATGCGCCCTATTTTAAAATAATGTGATAACTTTGTATCGTAATTAAAAACCAATCAAACGAATGTCTGAACTACAACCCACAACGATGAAGGATATAGCCGAGCATTTCGGTGTGTCCATAGCCACTGTGTCGCGTGCGCTCAACGGCAGCGAACGCGTCAGCGAGGAGAAGCGCAAGCTTATCTGCGAGTATGCTCATGAGCACAACTTCTATCCGAACGACATCGCCAAGTCGCTGCGCAACTCTCACAAGCAGCCGGTGAAGGTGATTGGCGTCATCGTGCCCGAGTTCACCCATTATTATTTCTCCACCATTCTCAACGGCATTGAGGACGCTGCGTCGAAGCGCGGCTACCGCATCATCGCCACAACATCACGTGAGCAGTACGACCGCGAGGTGCAGCTCTGCCAGATGTTCGAGGCTCATCAGGTGTGCGGCGTCATCGTGTCGCAGGCTAAGGAGACTCAGGACTACGCCCACTTCCAGTCGCTCATCGACCGCGGCATACCGCTCGTGTTCTACGACCGCATCTGCACGGGTGTAGACGCAAGCCGTGTGGTAGTTGACGACTATCAGGGTGCGTTCATCGCCGTGACCCACCTCATCGAGACGGGCTGCCGCCGCATCGCCTTCTACGGCATGAAGGGCAAGACGGCGCTCGGACAGAACCGCTACAACGGCTATCACGACGCCCTGCTGAAGGCTGGCATGCAACCAGACGAGTCGCTGGTGTTCGTATGCGACAACCGCGAAGACGCCGAGCGCATCACGCCCGACATTCTGCGCCGCGAAGACCGCCCCGATGCGTTCTTCTGCGTGAACGACGACACGGCAATCGGCGTGATGTACACGGCTAAGCACAACGGATTCCGCGTGCCCGACGACATCTCGGTATGCGGATTCACCAACGGCGAGCGCGCCATCGCCTGCGACCCGCAGCTCACTACCGTGGAGCAGCGCGGAACGAAGGTGGGCGAAGAGGCTGCCACCATACTCATGGACAAGGTGGAGGGCATCACGCCGCGCGACCATATAGAGAAGCGCGTCGTAAGAACAAGGCTCGTCGTGAGAGAGAGCACCAAGAGCTAAGAAGGCTTAGCTCCTAAAGAGGCCTAAGAAGGCTTAGTTCGGCCTAAGCGCACCCTAAGAAAAAAAACCAAAAAACCAAATAACAATGAAACCAAAACCAAACCTAAGTTTCTGGAAACTGTGGAACCTCAGTTTCGGATTCTTCGGCGTACAGATTGCGTACGCCCTGCAGAGCGCTAACATCTCGCGCATCTTCGCCACACTTGGTGCCGACCCGCATAGCCTCAGCTACTTCTGGATACTGCCGCCGCTCATGGGCATCCTCGTGCAGCCCATCATCGGCACACTCAGCGACCGCACATGGTGTCGCTTCGGACGCCGCATTCCCTATCTCTTCATCGGCGCATCGGTGGCTGTAGCCGTGATGTGCCTGCTGCCCAACGCCGGTTCGTTCGGCATGGCGGTCGGCGCGGCGATGGTGTTCGGCCTCATCTCGCTGATGTTCCTCGACACGAGCATCAACATGGCGATGCAACCGTTCAAGATGCTCGTGGGCGACATGGTTAACGAGAAGCAGAAGTCGCTCGCCTACTCCATACAGTCGTTCCTCTGCAACGCCGGATCTATCGTGGGCTACCTCTTCCCCTATTTCTTCACAGCCATCGGCATAGCCAACGAGGCAGAGAAGGGCGTCATACCCGACTCCGTAATCTATTCGTTCTACATCGGCGCCGCTATACTCATCCTCTGCGTCATCTACACCACACTGAAGGTGAAGGAGTGGAACCCACAGGAGTACGCCGAGTACAACGAGGCGAAGCCTGAGGAGGACGAAGGCAAAGCCAACTGGATTGAGCTGCTGCGCAACGCGCCGTCGATGTTCTGGAAGGTGGGCGCCGTGCAGTTCTTCTGCTGGACAGCATTCATGTTCATGTGGACATACACCAACGGCACCATCGCCGACACCGTATGGAACACCACCGACACCGCATCGAAGGGCTATCAAGAGGCAGGCAACTGGGTTGGCGTGATGTTCTGCTGGCAGGCTATCGGCTCCGTTCTGTGGGCAATGGCTCTGCCGCGCTTCAAGAACGAGAAGGCGGCTTACGCGCTGAGCCTTGTCATCGGCGCCGTGGGCTTCGCTTTCGTGCCGTTCGTGCACGACCAGAACCTGCTCGCTCTGCCGTTCATGCTCATCGGTTGCGCATGGGCTGCGATGCTCGCCATGCCGTTCGCCTTCGTCACGAACGCTCTTGAGGGCTACGGACACAAGGGCGCTTACCTCGGACTCTTCAACGGCACTATCTGCATACCGCAGATCATCGCTGCGGCGTGCGGCGGTACGCTGCTCTCGATGGTAGGCTCGGTGCAGAGCAACATGATGCTCGTGGCTGCGGCGTCGCTCGTGCTGGGCGCCCTGTGCGTGGCTCGCATCAAGAAATAAAGCAGTGGTTAGTAGCGGTGGTATCCTTGCCACCGCAACACCCTCAAACCATTGTTAATAACACACATATTCGTCCTTAATTGATAGCGATCTGTCATCGTGCAGCGAACGCCGCCCGATCGGATTCCGTACGCCGTCCAATCGGATTGCGTACGCCGTCCGATCGGATCGCGTACGCTGCACGATGACTTTTATTAGGATTCAAATTTCTTTATTTAATACTTTTGACACGCCCTCTTGCTTGCGTAAACGTTTACATGCACTATACATTAGATTTATATTAAAAAATAGTGCAACGAATTGATATAAATCATAATTTTGCACGTGGAAAGATCCTAATAACATTTGTGACTAAAAACAATTTATTATAAAATCAAAAGCTACATGAAGAAGCAGGTTAAATTCCCTAATGCCCTCAGAACAGCTACGCTCTCAGCAGGCTTGTTCCTATCGGCAAGCGCCTTCGCACAGCAGGTTGTTGTGAAAGGCAACGTAGTAGACGAAACCGGCGAGCCGGTTATCGGTGCTTCCGTCAAGGTTGTAGGCGGTACATTAGGTACTGTCACGGACATCGACGGTAATTTTACTCTCAATGCCGACAAGAAGTCGACCATTGAAGTTACTTACATCGGCTACGAGCCTGTAAAGATGCAGGCCGGTCAGAACCTCACAATCCATCTCAAGAACTCTTCCTCTACACTTAACGAGGTTGTCGTAATCGGTTACGGCGCTGTGAAGAAGTCGGACCTCACCGGTTCGGTTACAGCTCTGAAGCCCGACTCAAAGAACAAGGGTCTTGTGGTGAACGCTCAGGACATGCTCTCTGGTAAGGTGGCAGGTGTGAACGTAACGTCAAACTCTGGTGAGCCAGGCGTCGGCACACAGATTCGTATCCGTGGCGGCTCTTCACTGAACGCCAGCAACGACCCGCTGATCGTTATCGACGGCGTGCCTATGGACAACAACAAGGTGGGCGACACAGGCTCTAACCTCCTCTCTACTATCAACCCGCAGGATATCGAGTCGTTCAACGTGCTGAAAGACGCTTCGGCTACAGCCATCTACGGTTCGCGCGGTTCTAACGGTGTCATCATCATCACCACAAAGAAGGGTCACAAGGGTCAGAAGCCGGAAGTAAGCTACTCGGGTTCTGTATCGCTCTCTATGAAGAAGAAGACTCAGGATGTGATGGACGGCAACGAGTATCGTGCTTACATCAAGAGCCTCTTCAACGAGAACGACAATGCCGTTAAGGCTCTCGGTACAGCCAACACCGACTGGCAGGAACTCATCTACCGCAAGGCAGTGAGCCACGACCACAACGTTACGGTATCTGGCTCTGTAAAGGACTATCTGCCCTACCGCGTATCTCTCGGCTACACAGGCCAGCAGGGTATCTTGAAGAACTCTGACTACAACCGCTACACGGCTTCAGTGAACCTCAACCCGTCGTTGCTGAACAACCACCTCAACCTCAACCTCAACGCCAAGGGCATGTTCTCTAAGGCGAAGAAGGCTGAGAATGCTGCCATCGGCAATGCCGTAAGCTTCGACCCGACACAGAGCCCGTACGGATACACATCGCAGCGCGACCTCGCTATGCTCGGTTCTAACGCACAGCAGACACTGCATAACTTCGGCGGCTACTTCAACTGGCTTACCGACGCAGGCGGACTTGGCGACCCGTCATGGGCATTCACACGCTTCAAGGACGCTCCTGCCAACCCACTCGCTCTGCTCGAACTCGGCAACAAGCAGGAGAAGGTAAAATCGTTCATCGGTTCGGCTGACATCGACTATAAGGTGCACGGTTTCGAAGACCTGCGTCTGCACGCTACTCTCGGTCTTGAGGTGGCTAAGGGCACAGAGGACGAGACACAGCCTACATCTTATGCCTCTACATTATATTATGGTGGCATCACAGACAACGAGAACTTCAAGCGCAACGAGCTGCTCAGCCTCTACGCTCAGTACTACAAGGACTTCAGCAAGAACCACCACTTCGACATCATGGGTGGCTACGAGTATCAGCACTTCTTCTTCCGCTACAACAACTCGTGGATGCAGTACTACCCGCAGACAAACACAGAACATGCAGGTGAGGTGTTCAAGGACACTAAGGACTTAGACAAGTACGAGAACTATCTCGTTTCGTTCTTCGGACGTGCCAACTACACACTCATGAACCGCTACTTCTTCACCGCTACGGTGCGCGACGACGGCTCATCACGCTTCAAGGACCACTGGGGACTCTTCCCGTCGTTCGCTTTCGCATGGAACATGAAGGACGAGAACAACATCAAGGATATCAACTGGCTCTCTGAACTGAAGTTCCGCGCCGGCTACGGTGTGACTGGTCAGCAGGAAGGCATCGCCAACTACATCTGGTTCAAGCAGTACAAGAAGGGACAGAACTTCGGCCAGTACCCGGTTATCGGCGACGGTTCTATCTATACTCCGCTCTACTACAACGACAAACTGAAGTGGGAGACCACAACAACGTATAACCTCGGACTCGACTTCGGCATCTGCAAGCGACTCACCGGTAGCATCGACTGGTACGTACGCAAGACCGACGACCTTATCAACGACGCACCTGTAACTGCACTCGCCGGCTCTGCCGACCGCGGCTTGCAGAACATCGGTTCGTTGAAGAACACCGGTGTTGAGCTTTCGTTGAACTACGTAGCAGTGAACACCAAGGACTGGTACTGGACGATGAACTACAACCTCACGTACAACCGCAACCGCATCACCGACCTCAACGGCGTGAGCGACAACGGCGACCCTGTAATGACTGGCGACAATATCGACTCTTCTAACAAGGTGCTCGCTTACCAGACTGGCTACGCTGCCAACTCGTTCTACGTTTACCAGCAGGTTTACGACAAGAACGGCAAACCGCTTGAGGGCGTGGTAGTAGACCGCAACGCCGACGGCGTCATCTCTGAGGCTGACCGCTATCTCTACAAGAGCTCTATGGCTCCCGTCACAATGGGCTTCTCTACACGCGTTGAGTGGAAGAACTTCGACCTCGGATTCTCACTCCGTGCAAGCCTCGGCAACTACTTGTACAACAACTTCGAGCAGGGACAGCGTCTGAAGACTACCAGTGCTGTATGGTGCCAGGACTCTTACTTAGCTAACCGCTCTGTAAGCAGCCTCGGCTGGTTGTCAGACTCTAACACATCGAAGCTCTCCGACTACTTCGTACAGAACGCTTCGTTCCTGAAGATGGACAACATCACACTCGGCTACTCGTTCGACCGTCTCTTCAAGAGCGGCTCATGGAAGGGCATCTCTGGTCGTGTATACGCTTCTTGCAGCAACGTGTTCACCATCACCAAGTACAGCGGCATCGACCCTGAGGTATACAGCGGCATCGACAAGGACGTTTATCCGCGTCCTATCACATTCCAGTTCGGTCTGAACCTCAACTTCTAAACAAAAAACATAACTTAAACGATTCACGACAATGAAAAGATATATAAAATCGGCTCTCGCACCTGCCGCTGCGCTGCTCATCAGCCTCGCTTCGACATCGTGCCTCAACGACCTTGACAAGGAGCCTATCAGCCCGAAGATCGACCTCAACGTCAACAACGACGGACTGCTCAACAAGTGTTACGCCAACTTCGGCATCAACGGCAATGGTAGCGGATCGAACAGCGACGACGATCCGGACGTAAAGGGATTCAACGACCCAGGTATGACCGGTCTTGTACGTGCTATGTTCAACATGAACGAGCTGCCTACCGACGAGGCTACATGCTCATGGGGCGACGGTCTGCAGGAGCTCAACTCGGCTAAGTTCGACCCGTCACACGCTTGGGTGAAGCTCTACTACACCCGACTCACTCTGGGCATCACGTTCTGCAACCAGTATCTCGAAGTTGCAGGCGGCGAGGACAAGCAGAAGACAGCAGAGTGCCGCTTCCTCCGCGCTATGCAGTACTACCTGCTTATGGATGCTTACGGAAATGTAGGCTTCTCTACATCACTCGAGAAACCGCACAGAATGGAGCGCGCAGAACTCTACAAGTGGCTCGTAGAAGAGCTGACCGCCATCGAGCCCGACCTCGCCGAGCCGAGAGTGAAGACCGGCAGCGACGCCGACTACGGCCGTGTAGACAAAGCTGCTTGCTGGATGCTTCTCTCACGCCTCTACCTCAACGCTGAGATTTACAGCGGCAAGGCAGAATGGCAGAAGGCTAAGGACTACGCCAAGAAGGTGATGGACTCTCCGTACGACATCAACACTACATCTGTAGGTCGCTGGAGCGCATACCAGCTTGTGTTCATGGGCGACAACGACAGATCTGCTGCCGCAAAGGAGATTCTCTTCCCTATCGTGAACATCACTGGCAAGACTGCAAGCTACGGCAACTCGCTTTTCCTCATAGCTGCTTGCTTCGATCCGTCTATGCACGCCAACCCAAACGACCCGACCGGTTCTAACGGTTTGGTAGGTCAGCAGTGGATCGGTCTGCACCCACGTACAGCACTGCTCAAGAAGTTCTTCCCGAGCACATCTGCTCCTGAGGTTCCTTCTTACGAGATGACTTCTCAGGCAGGCGACGACCGCGCCATCTTCTGGGGCGAGGGCCGCTCATACGAGATTGAGAACATCACAAAGTCGGCTGAGGGCTACGGCGTCTGCAAGTTCCTCAACTACAACAGCGACAACTCTACACACGCCGACCCGACTTTCGCTGATATGGACTGGCCGTTCATGCGTGCTGCAGAGGCTTACCTCAACTATGCAGAGGCTGACGCTCGCCTCAATGGTGGCAAGACATCGCAGGAAGGCACACGCATCCTTAACAAGCTGCGCGAACGTGCCAACGCAAGCACTCGCGCCGAGTCAAGCAGCTACTCGCTCAACGAGATCTGCGACGAATGGGCTCGCGAGTTCTACTTCGAGGGTATGCGCCGCACAACACTCGTACGTTTCGGACTCTTCGGTGGCAACACTGGCTACAACTGGGACTGGAAAGGCGGCGAGTCGGCTGGCAAGAACTTCGAGGCATTCAAGAACATCTACCCGATTCCTCTGACACAGCTCCAGAGCAACACAAACCTCAAACAGAACCCTGGTTACACCAACTAATAACAACGTCCGGAGGAGAGCGACAACCTCTCCTCCACCGTTACAATCAACCTAACAAACAAGCATAAGCAATATGAAAAAGATATTGAAATCGGCATTGCTGATCATGATGGGTCTCGTGATGTTCACATCGTGCGAGGACGACAACGACAGCAATCCTATCGTTAAAACACCGACGGAGTTCCATTTGAACACTCCGGCACTGGCTGCTACGAATATCGACCTCACCAACTCTTCAGCAATAGTGTTCACATGCTCGCAGCCTAACTACGGTTTCCCTGCATCTACTATGTATAAGGTGCAAGTATCGCTGAAGGAAGATATGACCGACTTCGTAGAACTCGACCAGTCGTTCCCTAATACAGTATGCAGCGTAGACGCAGCTCAGCTCGCAAGCACACTCACCACAATGGAGCTGAACGCAGGCAAGAGCGAAGCCGACTTCCCGATGGATGTAAAGGTATATGTACGTATGCGTGCCTACATGACTACCGATACCGGCGAGCCGGTGGCTGACACCGAGATTCTTTCTAACGTCATCTGCCTTGAGAACGTTCACCTCAACTACTCGCTGGCTCCTGTTACAATGCCTGAGCACCTCTACGTAGTAGGCGGCTTCTGCAGCTGGGACTGGGGCAACAGTTTCGAGTTCGTACCGGTTTACGACCATCCGGAGATGTACTGGCGCATGGTTTGGATTGACGAGGGTGGCGTTAAGATCAACACAGCACAGGATTGGGACGGCAACCAGAAGGGTTACAACGACATCACCGTAGCCGGCGACCTCGCTGACAAGATCTCTTCTAACGACGACGGCAACATCTGCTCTACAACTCCGCAGTGGTACCTCATGGTGGTTACTGCTTCTGTAAGCGGACGCGATATCAAGTACACAGTAGAGTTCAACGAGCCGAACGTTTACCTCATCGGCGAAGCAATGGGCCAAACCGAATATACCGAACTGGCGGAGGACTGCAAGTTTGAGGTTCCGACAACAATGGATGCCGACTTCGTTTCACCGGCATTCACTGGAAACACACCTGATGATGCTGGTGTACGTGCTTACGTTAAGATTCCTGGCAACGACTGGTGGCACTCTGAGTTCATGGTGCTCAACGGCGAGATCGCTTACCGTGGCAAGGGCGGCGACCAGGACCGCGTGGCAGGTAAGGTTGGCCAGAAGCTCTACCTCAACTTCGCAACAGGTAAGGGTAGCCTCAAGTAAGAAAATGAAGTTTCACAAGTTTCGCAGGTTCTTCTGCCTGCGAGACTTGTACAAAGCAACTTTTCAACATTAAAAAGACAAAGGAAATGAAAAATATTTCAAAGCTTTTAGCATTCGGCTTCATGGGACTCGCACTCGCTTCGTGCGATGACAGCTACGACGACTGGAGCCAGCCACAGCAGAACCCGCAGGAGGAGATTATCACACTGCCTAACTTCACTGCTACAGTGGCACAGCCTATCGACTTCGATCAGGTTACATCAGACAGCGTGACGGTGTTCACACTCAACGACGCAACTCTTCCCGAGGGCGTGACTCTCGAAAAAGGACGACTCGAAATGACAGCACAGAACGCTGCAAAGACTACGGTAAACGTGAGCGGAAACGGACGTGCCTGCACAGCCGAACTGCTCGACGCAGTAGTAGCGGCTTACGGCAAACGCCCTGTGGAGCGCACAATGAAAGCCGAGGTGCTGCTGAACGCCATGAAGGACGGACAGGCTGCGCTCATCAAGGCAGGCACAATAGAGTTGAAGCTCACTCCGAAGGCTTCGGAGTACACACCTATATATTATCTCGTAGGTGCGTTGCAGGACTGGAAACCAGAGGTTAAGACTTGCATGTTCTACCCGCAGAGCCAGACAGTGCAGACCTACACCACACAGTGGACTGGTGATGGCAACCTGAAGATTTGGGACGAGAACAACTTCGGCGATTGGAACAACTGTATCGGCGCAGCTACCAACGGTGACAACGCTGCTTCGGGCAAGCTCGTGACAAGCAATGCTGGAGCAATAGTATGTCCGGAAAAAGGTGCCTTCTACACACTGAAGGTAGACTTCGACGCAATGTCGTACACATGGGTGAAGCTCGACAACCAGACTCCTACAGAGTACGAGAAGATTAGTCTTATCGGTGGCTTCAACAACTGGGATGGCGACGAGGTGATGACTGCTACCGCACCGCACAACTGGACAGCAAAGATAACTTTCGCTGCAGATACCGAACTGAAGTTCCGCGCTAACGGCGATTGGAACGTAGCAAGCTGGGGCATTAACATGAACGTAGCCGATACATACTACGGCACCTGCACCAAAAATGGTGTCGACAATAATATCAAGGTTCCGGCAGGCACATACAACGTGTTCTTCAACGACATCACCGGCGAATTCGTATTCGCTGCAGAGTAAAGTCTTGATATCAATTAGATAATAATAGGAAGCGGGATTGCGCCATCGGTCGCAATCCCGCTTTTTCATATTTAAGGGATGTGAAAAGGATAAACTCTTTGGTGCACTTATTGCTATGGAGATTATTTGGTGCACTTATTGCTATGGATATCATTTGGTGCACTTGAGACAAGTGCACCCCCTAAACAAAAAAGGTGTATCAACATTGTTGATACACCTTTTTGTTATTCTGTGGGTGGTGATGGATTCGAACCACCGAAGGCATAGCCAGCAGATTTACAGTCTGCCCCATTTGGCCACTCTGGTAACCACCCGATAGCTTTTGTCTTAAAAGCGAGTGCAAAGGTACAAATTATTTTTGATAATGCAATAACTTTGCACAGTTTTTTTTCATTATCTGTAAAAACAAACGCAAAAATAGTGAAAGAGCACTTGCTTACACTATAATGCGGCTGCTATTCTCCTCACTTTTGCCAATTTATCCATAAAAGTTGCATCTTTACGTGTAGTCTGAATATTATAACGCATCTGCATCTTCAACAATGGTTCAGCGTTTATACCCAACGCAGCCTCAAATAAAAGCGCTGTCTTTTCGGTAATGGGACGTCGAGCATTAAGTATTTCGTTAAGTGCCGAATACGCAATACCCATTTCATCCGCCAACTGACGTTGAGAGATGCCTCTATATTCTATCTCATCCTTAATAATTTCACCCGGATGTGTGGGGAAAGCTGGATTGATATTATTTGCTATCATATTTGGTGTCGACATATTATTTCTTATTTATAATGATTTGACAATTCTATTATATTACATATCGTTGCTATTGTCTGACCAT
>ERZ1031798.184-NODE-184-length-16873-cov-7.944524_pt1 | contig 16873 bp, 13 predicted proteins | sample MGYA00517882_ERZ1031798 | MGnify/ENA primary metagenome ERZ1031798 (study PRJEB33719, sample SAMN04261244) | wastewater metagenome | biome: rural village; feature: human; material: feces | host: Homo sapiens | place: El Salvador | collected 2013-01-07 ...
TGATTTGAATAAGCTGAACGATGTGCTGAAACAGTGGCTGTGATCTGTGCATTGCCGTAAGGCGCGTGATACTGATGACCGGGCAATCAAAAAGCATGAAATGAAGAACGCCGAGGAATCCCTTCCCATCTGGGAGGAACCCTCGGCGTTCTTTAGTTTATATAGCAGCGGTCCTGTTTTATAAGCCAATCTTCACACAGCCGCTGGGCTTCGTCCTTTGTGCAGCAGGTGCAGTTGAAAAGTTTGCCACGGATGGAACAGTACCTTGCCCCATTCATCTCATTTTCCTTCCATTTACGAGAAAAAGGCCACCTTCCGGTGACCTTTTTCAATAGTCTGAAGTACAGGCAATGGCTGTACTTCTTTTTGGTATTCCTATGCGAAGATTCAGGTTTCGCCACCGCGGTTAAAACTGCGCCGACTGTTGGGAAACCAAATGGCAGGGGTGAACACAGACAGCCCCACCGCTGTGGTATCCCCGGGGTTGGAAACGATGTGAGGCAGGTTGGACTGCACCACAGTGGTGTCTCCGGCGTTCAGGCGGATGGTCTCGGACTCCACCAGTACATCCAGCTGCCCCTGCTCCAGCAGCAGGATTTCCTCACTGGGATGGATCACCGGCAGGTCGCCGTCCTTGCAGTGGGGTTCCAGCTCAAAGCGTATGACCAACGACTGAGGTACAAAATCTCCGTTGGGCATGGGCGTAAGCAGATGATACCGTATATTGGAATTGGGCTGGGAGAGGATCATCATATCCGCCTGACGGGTTGTCAGGCCAGTGCTGTGTTCACCTCCCATAAACAGATAGGTGGGGATGTCCAAAGCGGCGCTGAGTTTGCGCAGGGTGGACAGGGACGGGTCGGTGAGATTGCGCTCGATTTGGGAGATATACCCGATGGACAAACCAGTCTTTTCGGCCAGTTCCTTGAGGGTGATTCCCCGTTTTTTCCGAATATTTCGAACGTGTTCGCCTAGCATAAGACCTCCCGCTTTTTCGTAAAAAATTTATTTACAGTATATCACAAAATGTCCTGTACGTAAATAAGCGAGAAACTATTCGATATTTATAAAATTTTTACAAAGAAAATCAGATAATTTCGTGCTTATCCTACAAAATATTCTGAAAAATGTGAAAAAAATAGATAAGCTCTTGACAAAAATTTTAGAAATAGTAAAATTCTATAAAAATTTATAAAAAATATTATGCAGGAGGAACCCTATGAAAATCACAGATGTAAAGGTAGAAACCATCCGTATTCCCATGAAAAAGCCCTTCCGTATTGCTTTTGCGGTACAGGATCATTCGCTGAATGTGCTGGTGAAGATCTCCACCGACGAAGGTCTGTGGGGCATCGGTGAGGCCGCGCCCTTTGAGCCGGTGACCGGCGAGAGCGCGGCCACCGTTCTGGAAGCGCTGAAACTGTTCCGCACCGGATTGATCGGCATGGATCCGCTGGATATCGAGGGCATCCACAGGATGATGGACCGCCTGCTGTCAGGCAACACCTCGGCAAAGGCCGCGGTGGATATTGCCCTGTACGATATCAAGGGCAAACTGATGGGTCAGCCTCTGTACAAGGTGCTGGGTGGCAGCGTGAACCAGATCGTCACTGACATGACGGTGGGCATTGACACACCGGAAGCTATGGCCGCCGAAGCCCGGGAACGGGTGGAAAAGGATGGCTTCACCATTCTGAAAATCAAGGCCGGCATCAACCCGATCGAGGATATCCAGGCATTGACCCTGATCCGTCAGGCGGTGGGCCCCAACATCCGCCTGCGTGTGGACGCCAACCAGGGTTACACTGTCAGCGATGCGGTGCGCACCCTGAAAGCCTTTGAAAAGCTGGGCGTGGAAGCGGTGGAACAGTGCCTGCCCAGCTGGGATCTGGACGGTATGCGCTTTGTGCGTTCCAAGGTGGACTTGAAGGTCATGCTGGATGAGTCGGTCCACACCCCCATCGACGCAGCAAAGGCCTGCAAGATCGATGCTGCAGACATTATCAACATCAAACTGATGAAGTGCGGCGGCCTGTACCCGGCGGAAAAGATCAACGCCATTGCCGAGGCAAACCATGTGCAGTGCATGGTGGGCTGCATGCTGGAGACCAAGGTGGCCATTGCTGCCGGTGTGAGTCTGGTTGCCGCCAAGCAGAACATCACCGAGGCGGACTGCGACAGCTTTATGTACGCCGTGGACCCCGAGATGGGTATGCCCGGAGGTTTTGCCGTGAATGGCGGCGTCTACACCCTGTCCGACAAACCGGGCCTTGGCATCGATATTGATTTTTAAGCGGGATCCCGCAGAGAGGTGTATTATGCCGAATACGATTTTTTCCTCCGAAGGCGCGCTCCTGTTCATCATGGTCGCCATGGTCGCACTGGGATTCTGGCTGCAGCGGTTCAAGGCGTTCAAAACGCTGGGTCCGGCCCTGACGGTTATCATCATGGGTATCGTGCTGTCCAACCTGCGGATCGTGCCTACCTCCAGTGCTACCTATGATGCCATCAGCAGCTACTGTGTGCCGTTGTCCATTTCCATCTGCCTGCTGAGCCTGGACCTGAAACAGATGCGCAAATTATCCAAGGAACCGGTCATTGCGTTGATCTCGGCCATATTCAGCGTCTGCGTGGCAGCTTTGGTGTTCGGCGTACTGTTCGCCGACAAAATCAACGAGGGCTGGAAGGTGGCCGGTATGTTCGTGGGCACCTACACCGGCGGCAGTTCCAACCTGACCGCCATCGCTGTAGGCCTGGATGCCAGCAAGACCACCATCGCCTCGGCCAATGCCGCCGACTATGTGGTGGGCATCCCCACGCTGATCCTGATGTTTGCTGCCCCCGCCCTGTACAAGAGTTCCAAATGGCTGAAAAAGCTGTGGCCCTATGAAATGAGCGAGCCGGAACTGCTGGGGGATGGCAGCCACGAGGAATTGATGACTTCCAAGGAATGGTCCATTCAGGAAATCGCCTGGTTGCTGGCCATCGGCTTTGGCACCGTGTGGGCTGCCACCAGCATCTCCTCGATGGTATTCGGAGCAGGGTTCCGCAGCGCAGGCCGCATCCTGCTCATCACCACCTTCTCCATCATCCTGGCACAGGTGCCAGCCGTCCGCAAGCTGCGCGGCAACTTTGACCTGGGCCTTTTCGTAGCGTTGCTGTTCCTGGTGACCATCGGCTTTGCGGTGGACCTGAAGCAGTTCTTCGGATCCACCTTCTACATCACCCTGTTCTGCTTCTGTGTCATCGCCTGTTCCATTCTGCTGCACCTGCTCATCACCCGGCTGCTGAAAGTCCGTTTTGAGTATGTGCTGCTGTCCATCGTAGGCTGTATCTCAGATGGCCCTACCGCCGCCCTCATCGCCTCCAGCGCCCAGTGGAAGACCCTTATCAACATCGGCTTGCTCATGGGCGTACTGGCCGGTGCCCTGGGCAACTATGTGGGCATCGGTGTAGCCTATGCCATCCGTGCTTTCATCGGCGCCTGAACGGAAAATGGGAGAGACGGAAATGCGTAATTTTGACTTATATATTTCAGGCATCCTGTACGGCAGACTGCGGCTGGGCGACGGCACACCCCAGATCCAGAAACTGGACGTGCATACCGGTGCGCTGCTGGACTGGCAGGACCTGACTGAACAGGAACGGGATTTTTACCGTTCCTTTGTGAAGATGGACTTTGCCGCCCTGGGGCAGAACCTGTCCCATTACGAGTCGGGGCTGCATGGCACCGGGGAAGTTTCCCTGTGCGGCGAGCGCTACACCAGCGAAGACGGCTGCAGCTACCTGCAGCGGGATGTAAAATTCCCCAACAACAAACAGATGAAAGAAGGGCGGCTGATTGCCGTCACCTGCCCTGCCCGGGAGATGGTCACGGTGCTGGTGGAACCCGGTGCCGAGGAGGAGACCATCCTGCGCCTGTGGCGCTCGACCTGGCCGGAGGAACAGTTGTTCCCGGTAGAACATGCGCTGACCTTCCCAGTGCCCATGCGGGACGGGGTACATCTTTCCACCAACGTATACCTGCCTAAAAACTGCAGTACCCCGGTGCCCGCAGTGCTGGTACGCACTCCCTACGGCAAAGAGGACGGCTGTGAGGTATACTACCGTTACGTTCAGCGCGGCTACGCGGTGGTAGTACAGGATGTGCGCGGCCGAAACGCCAGTGAAGGCGAATGGCTGCCCAACTACCACGAGGTGGAGGACGGCGACGATACTCTGAACTGGATCGCCGCCCAGCCATGGTGCAGCGGACGCATCGGTATGGTGGGCGGGTCCTACCTTGGTTATGTACAGTGGGCGGCCGCTGCCAGCGGCAACCCCCACCTGAAAGCTCTGATCAGCGTAGTCTGCGCGGGCAGCTCCTTTGTGGATCTGCCCCGCCGGGGTGGGTCTTTCACCTCGGGCATGCTGGCCTGGGCCTTTGCGGTGTCTCAGAAAACCTTCCACCCTGAGCTGATGGAACGCGATGACTGGGAGGAAGTGCTGAACATCCGCCCCCTGACCGACCTGCCGAAAAAGGCTCTGGGGTACGATGTGCCCTTCATCACACGGTGGCTGGAACCCAGTGACTACAACGATTTCTGGCGTATGTCCAACTGGCAGGAACGCTCCGTCGGGGCGCAGATCCCGGCGCTGATTCAGTCCGGCTGGTTTGACGACAACGGCATGGGTACCACCGAAGCCCTGGAACTGGTCCATGACTTCCCTCGGGGCATGCGCAAGGTCATTCTGGGACCCTGGCAGCACAGCGGCAACAGTAAGTACGACATGCACGGGGTATCCTTCGGCAGCCAGGCGCTGCGCTTTGATCTGGACTGGCTGTATTTCCGATGGTTTGAGCATCACCTCAAGGAAGTGGACAACGGCATCGACCAGACTGCCCCGGTAGAATACTACACCCTGGGCCAGGAGGTATGGAAGACCGCCGAAAACTGGCCAGTGCCCGAGACCCGGGTCACCCACCTGTATCTGGATAGTGACGGCCATGCCAACACCTCTGCCGGGGACGGGCGGCTGACTTTTGCCAGGCCGGAGCGGGAGAACTGCGACGGTTACGCCTATGACCCCGAACATCCGTCCCAGCACATCATCGATATGTCGGAGAACGAGATCGAAGTGCCAGAGGACTACACCCGGGAGGAACTGCGTCAGGACCTGCTGTGCTACACCTCCCCTGTGCTGAAGGAAAACCTGGTTCTGACCGGTGATATGACGGCGGAGTTGTATATTTCTTCTGACGCGCCGGATACCGACTTTGTGGTGCGTGTTACCGACGTGGATGAGAACGGCCGGTCCATCAAACTGGCGGATGGCCTGCTCAGCGCCCGATACCGTAATGGCTTTGCCCGGTCGGAGTTTTTGCAGGAAGGCGAGATTGTCTGCCTGAAGATCCGCACCACCAAGTTGTCCAATTGCTTCCGGAAAGGCCACCGCATCCGGGTGACTGTCACCTCTAGCGCCAAGAATTTCATCTTCCCCAACAGCAACACCCGGGAAGGTTTTGCTTCCGCCCGGACCGTGGTGGCCCATAACCGGGTATACCACGGTGGGTTGCACGCCTCCCGCCTGACGGTGCGGGTGGAACCCTAAGCTATGGATTGCCCTCCCTGTCAGTGGAAGCGAAATATCCCCCAAGCAACCTGCTCCGGGTTGGGTGCGCCACATAAAATCCTGAATCCGTACCGATCCAGACAAAGCCCTGGACGTTGTTCCTGGTGCAATTTTGATACCACACCACTGCCTCCCGGAAGGGCCGGGCGCGACGAAAACTATTCGCTGGGCGAGTGGTTCCAAAGAAGACTATAGCCGATACTGCAGAAAAAAACTCTCTTTGCCAAAATAAAAGTGCAGCCTGCAACTGCACAAGTATAGCCTCGCGCAAGCGGGGCTATTTGATATTTATATCCCGGAAGCGAACAGATTACATTCTGCTCCGCAACCATCAAGCCTCGGCCAGAAAAGGCCGGGGCTTTTCATGTCTAGGAGGTTATCGGCTGAAGAACGGCGGGCTCTTTCAGAACTGAATCGCATTTTGTCTGAGACTCCGCAATGGAGCAGCGAAGAAGAACTGCGCCATGACATGAAGAATATCGGCGGCAGGGTGCGTTTTTGCTACTTTTGGGATGAGCACTACTCCATGGTGCAGTTGACAGAAGATTGCAACGGAAAATACTCCACAGTCTACGTTAAAAAAGGAAATGATTCGTGTCATCCAAGGAACAAGCGGACTCGACCGCGAGATGATCCAGCAGATGGTCAATGAAAACAAGGAAGCACTGCTTATTGCACAGACCAATCTGGCAGACTCGGAAAAAAATTGAAGGAGATCGAGGAGCAGAACCAGAAGGCTGAACGTAATTGCAGTGATCTGTTCACATGGGCAAGCACCTATAAGGAAGCTAGTTTTGAAAGGCGTCAGGCCATTTTGAAACAGTTTATCAAAGAAGTGCGTGTCGGACGCGACTATAATATCGAGATCGTTCTCAATGTACCGCTGGACGAATTTGAGGAGTTTAAGCGTCATGCAACATCGGCTGGACGAGGCAAAAATCAGAAAAATAAGTCGCAAAATCCTCAAAAAGCTGGGCGTTGTACATCAAATGCCGGAATCGTCGTTTTAGACAAAACAGCGGGCGAAACGATAAGCATTGTGCCTAAAAATGCTGCGCACGCGATTTTACGCTGTCAAGACGAATGATGCACGATTTTGCAAAGAAAGACAAAAAGAAACGCCGTATCGTGTTAAACGATACGGCGTTTTATGGACTCGAAGGGAGTCGAACCCTCGACCTTTCGGATGCGAACCGAACGCTCTCCCATGCGGACCTTAAAGAAGCCCCCAAAGAACGAAACATTTCTTTTGAAAAATGGCGAAAAACATAGGCGTAATGCGGGTTTTCGGACGAGCATTGCTTTCGAGAAAAAATTGCCATTCTTGCTTCAATGTAAAAAAGTTACACTTCAGGAGAAATGCGCTTCAGATGCGATTTGAACGGGCGACCATCTGAATACTTCTTGCGGATCATGCACCGTATGGGGATGATTCGGATTATATCCCCTGTGCGATAAAATTGACGAGAAACGGTTAGATTTTTTTGGCTGTTTCTTTTTTATTGCACAAATCCGGCGAAAACAGTGCCGATGGATACGCACCCAACGAAGATGCAAATGCCCAAAAAAGCCATCAAATATTGCCTTACTTTATACAAAATATAGCAAGCGGTATACGCACCATAAAGCATATACGGTATAACGTCAATTTTTTGTACATATCTCAACTGAATGACTGGAGGTGAGTTTTCAAAATGCCTGTTATTTATGTTGCAAAAACATCTTCCTACGCACGAAGAATCACGTTCGTTTTAGGACAGACGGTTGAAAAACAGCATGATCCTTGATTATTTCTACGGGCAAGCCGGAGAGCTGTTTTCGTTCTACCGCATTCCAAAGGCTCTGTTTCAGGAGCCACGGTTCCAGAGCCTGTCAACCGATGCCAAGACTCTGTACGGTATCCTGCTGGACCGCATGAGCCTGTCCGTGAAAAACGGCTGGCTGGACGAGCAGAACCGGGTGTTCATCCTCTTCACGATACTAGACCATGCCCATCGCAGAATAAAAGCTCCACAGCGCATACCTGTTGGTATAAAATACTCGGCCATCCCAATGGCTTTTGATGGAATAAGGATGGCACCCAACCGCTGATCTTAAAAATGCCCAGATAACACAAAGCCGGGCTGCTGCACAGAAACTGTGGAGCAGCCCGGCTTTTCTACAACGCAGTCACACCGCTGCAGCCCTGATCCAGAGGAACAGAGTGGGTGCGCTTAGCCTAGGGTGAGGGTGTTGGTGACGGAGACCACGCAGGCGAGAATGCCCATGATGATGCCGCCGATGTAGGGGTTTTTGGACTTCTTGTAGATCTTGCTGCACACAAAGACGGCAAGGGGCAGCATGAAAACGATGGGGTAGAGCCAGATGCCGGTAATGGAGCCGCCAAGGTGAGTAAGCTCGGACCACAGGAAACCCTTGTTGTAGAAGGTGATGTACTGAACGCCGATCATGATCTCGGGTCCGATAAAGACGAAGAACATCTGCACCAGAGTGCTGAGCCAATTGGACTTACCCAGCTGTACAAAGTTGAAGCCGTTGGTGGCAACAGACAGGGCAATGTAGTACACCAGCCAGAACACCAGATACTTTGCAATGGTGGCAAAATGCATGGGTGCAAATGCACGGATGGTGATGAAGCACCACAGGCGGAAGTCGGTGAGGAACAGGTAGTCGGAGATGAACACCAGCGCATAGGCGGCGACCACCACGATAAGGGACAGAACGATGGTCTTCCAGAGCTTGCGGCCGCTGATCTTCACGCCGCGCTCTGCCAGGTCCAGGCCGTTCTTCTTGCTATAGCAGTTATAGGCCACCACCATAAACAGGATGGTAAACACGCCACAGAGGAAGGTCCACATACCGATGTACCAGGTGGCTTCCTGATTCCAGAATGCCGGACGGTTCTTACTGCACCATGCATAGATGGTGGGGTAGAGGATCATGCCCATGATGGCACCAAATGCAAGACCGCCCCAGTACCAGCCCTTGCCCTTGCCCTTGGGAGCGGGGAGCGGCTGTGCGTCTGCAGCAGGCTTGAGCTCTGCAAAGTAGCGAGCGTCCAGAAGGGCGATGGCGGCGTAGATGATGAACATAAAGAAGCCGGCGATGCCCACCGTATTGAAGAATGCCTTCCACTGCCATGTCTGGTTGTTGGCATCCAGCTTGATGGGAGCATCCAGTGCCTTGTCAAAGAAGGTGACGCTGTCAGCAACAACATTCTTGGAGAAGTGTGCCCAAGGGTGGGTGATGGCCGGGTTGAAGACGACACGGATGGATTCCTTGCCGTCGATCTGCTCGGTGTAGTAGGTATTGGCACTGCGCTTGTCCAGACCGGTGGGGTCTACGCCAAAGTGCAGGAAGGACTGTGCAGTATTCTGGTCGATGTAATCCCGGGGAGCACTCTTGGTGCCGTCTTCCTGCTTTACCCGGTGGAAGAACTCGTCGTACTGGCAAGCAACGATACCAGCGTCACGGCTGCCAAAGATGTTGACCCACTGATCGTCCTTTTTGTAAACGGCATCGTTGGACACCAGCAGTGCGGCGGCGATCAGCCCTTCCTCGTCCTGCATCACAGCCACACGGCTGGCAAGTGCGCCGTTGGAGTGACCGGTAACGCCGATGCGGCTTGCATCAACATAGGGCAGGCGAGCAATGTACTTTACGGCATCGTAAAGACCGTTGGCGTTGTTCTCGGCGTTAAACCATGTGCCGTCCGGGATGATCTCAGAGTCGCCGTGACCGTACATACTGATGGAGATGACCACATAGCCTCTGCGAGCGTACTCAACATAGTTGAGGTCCTGCATCTCACGGTTGTTGTACCAGCCATGGCTGGTAACGATCGCCGGAGCGGGGTTCTCTCTGGTGGCGTTTTTCGGCACCAACAGAAGGGCGTCCAGTTCGTGACCGCTGTCGGTGACCATAGTGATGTCGTGGTACTTGATCGCACCGCCGCCTGTCTGCACCATGGATGCGCCCAAAGAGCTTATAAGGCATAGGATCAGAGCGATCGCGACCCAGAAGCTCGCGCTCTTTTGCTTTTTCATTTTGTTTCCTCCTTGTTGTGATTTTTTTCTTTTTGTTGAGTATAACACCTCACACTCAACTGCCTAATGAGAATTTATCAAAGATGCACAAAAAATGCAATAAATAAGTTTGCTGCTCTTTTTATGGATTTTGTTGCTGTTTTTTGTCATTTGTTTGCTTTTTGTCTTTTCCGTTTGTATACAAAATAACTTCCACAAATTAAAGCTGCTGTAATTGTGAGAACTGAACAAAGGGGCTGCAGCACGTGATTTTGTGCTGCAGCCCCGATCCGGTGCTTTTTTGGAAAGCAGTGCCCGCTATTATGAAAATTTTTTTCGTTTTTTCGACGACCGGTAGACGGAAGGGGGGATTCCTTCCGTGCGTTTGAACACCGCTGTAAAGTGGCTGATGTTGTCATAGCCTACCTCTTCAGCGATCTGGGAGATGCTTTTGCCAGTCTCCATCAGCAGCTCCTTTGCCAGTTGGATCCGGCGGCTGCTGATGTAGTTCACAAAGCTCTCTCCCGTTTCCTTATTAAAGGTCCGGGAAAAATAGCTGGGGCTGAGGTGGCACAGGTCTGCCATCTCCTTCATGGTGATCTCCTGCTGCAGATGATCCCGGATGTAGACCACCGCCGGGTAGACCACGCTGCTGGGGTTTACCGGCAGCACCCCGGTCTGCTGCGGTCTGTGCTCCTCCTGCGGCAGGAGCTCCTGGATCTGGATCTCCTCGCTGGACTGTTCGGCATTGGCACTCATCAGCCACTTGTAGGTCTCATCCCGGGTGTGGCTCTTTACGGCACGATCAACAATATAATGCACCATATCGTTGATATATTCTGCGACCTGAACGATCCGGTCGTAATCCATTTCTGGCAGAAGCTCGTATTTCCGCAAGATCTCCTGCTGTGCAGCGTCCTCTTGCGGAAGGATGGAACTGATCTCGTTTACCAGACGCTCCGCCTTTTCCTGGTCCTTGTGCCGCAGACGCACCTGCCCGAACATCACGGCACCAAGGTAGATATCCCCCACCATGACGGGGACCGCTACGTCCACGATGCCGCAGTGGCACAGGTAGATGTAGGGGCGGCCCCGGCGCACTGCCTCCACTCCTGCCAGCGCATCGCAGCGGAAGCAACGCTTGCGAGAAACGGGATTCTCTCGCACGATGCTGCAGAACTCGGTGCGGCCGCTGTGTTTCGTGACAGGCTTCCCCTTGATGTCGATGCAGATAATGGCGGTACCAGTCAGCTCCGCCAACCGGTCCTGCATCTTCTCCCAGAGAGGGATATCCAAAATGTTTTCTATGCTGTATTCAAACCTGCTCATACCTTCGATTTTCCTTCTCCTTGCCGGACATCCGAACACCGCCATCATAAATGACCCGGCCTGGAAAAGCAAGGTCTTCGGAGCAAAATCATGGTAATGTACAAATTTTCTACATTGAATAGGGTATATTGACGAGGGATTCCGTGGACAGATCTGCCCAAACCGAATGCAGCAGGCCTTCATCAGCCCTGCGTCGAGCGGAACGACCATCCTCAGGCTCACAAAAAAGTAAAACACCCTGCCGGGACACGGCAGAGTGTTTTGTTTTTTATGGACCTAGAGGGATTCGAACCCTTGACCTCTCGGATGCGAACCGAACGCTCTCCCAGCTGAGCTATAGGCCCATATTTAGGGGCGTGACTCGGTTGGGCGACCAACCGACATACTCCCCATCTGAATGCCCACAACTCTGTGGGGCACAAAAGCGATACGCTTGCACTCCCAGCTGAGCTATAGGCCCATGATGATGACGCTGATAGTGTACCGCGTTTTGGGGCGTTTGTCAAGCAATTTCGGAGAGCGCGGACGGGGGATTTACAAGCGGCCAAGCTGCCAGAAGGCCACGGCACTGGCTGCGGCTACGTTGAGGGAATCCACCCCATGGGACATAGGAATCTTTACGGTGTAATCGCAGGCGGCGATGGTACTATTGGCCAGCCCATCGCCCTCGGTGCCCAGCACAATGGCAAGTTTCGGCTCAGCGGCAAGGGCGGGGTCGTCGATGCTGACCGAGCGGTCGCTTAGTGCCATGGCAGCGGTCTTGAAGCCCAGCGCGTGGAGCTGGGCACTTCCGTTTTCCGGCCAGTCGGCAGGGCAGGTGCCGATCTGCGCCCACGGCACCTGAAACACGGTGCCCATGCTTACCCGCACCGCGCGGCGGCACAGCGGATCGCAGCAGGAGGGGGTAATGAGCACGGCATCCATGTTCAGCGCGGCAGCGCTACGGAAGATGGCACCCACGTTGGTGGAATCCACAATGCCCTCCAGCACAGCCACCCGGCGGGCATGGGCGCAAACCTGCTCCACCGTGCGGGGCGCAGGACGGCGGAAGGCGCACAGCACGCCCCGGGTCAGCGCAAAGCCGGTAAGCTGTGCCAGCAGCTCCCGGTCAGCGGTATACACCGGCACATCGCCGCAGCGGGTCAAAATCTCCTGTGCCGGGCCGGTGATCTGCTTGCGCTCCATCAGCAGGGAAAGAGGCTGGTAACCGGCGTCCAGCGCCCGGGCGATCACCTTGGGGCTTTCAGCAATAAAGATGCCCTTTTCCGGCTCCAGCCGGTTGCGCAACTGCGCCTGCGTGAGCCGGGCGTAGACGTCCAACTCCGGGGCGGTAAGGTCGGTGATCTCATGAATGACAGGCATGGAAACGCTCCTTTGAAATGAAGTTTTTTCTATTGTAGCACAAGCCGGGCCGGAATGCAAAATCCCTGCTGCACACAGAGCACAGCAGGGATTTGAATGCGGAATGTGTTACTCAGAGCGCAGCGCTTTGACAGGATTGCTCTTTGCGGCGCTGCGGGCGGGGATCAGGCCGCCCAGCATGGTAAGCAGGGTGGCCAGAACGATCAGGATCAGCGCGGCCTGCGGCGGCAGCGAGGCTACCACGTTCACATCGCCCGCGATGTGGTGGATCAGCATATTGCCGGGGATGAGCAGCAGCAGGCAGAGCACCACGCCCATCACGCCGGAACACAGGCCGATGATAAAGGTCTCGGCGTTGAACACCTGCGAGACGTTGTGCTTGGAGGCGCCGATGGCGCGCAGAATGCCGATCTCCTTGCGGCGCTCCAGCACGCTGATATAGGTAATGACGCCGATCATGATGGAGGACACCACCAGCGAGATGGCCACAAAGGCCACCAGCACATTGCTGACCATGCCCACGATTTCGGTGACCGAGTTCATCAGAGTGCCCACCATATCGGTATAGTGGATCACCTTATCCTCTTCGCCCTGCTGCCGCATGGAGGCGTTGTAGGCGTCCAGCTCGTTCACCACCTGCGCCTTGGTGTCAAAGCTGTTGGGGTAGATATAGATGGCATCGGGCTTTGCGTAGTCCACATAGCCGAGGTCGTCCAAAATCTTTTCGTAGCTGGAAGCGGAGGAGAGCAGGGTACTTTTGATCATCTCGGTCAGGTCGGAGCCGGTCATGTTGATCTGAATGGCCTGCTGGAACACAGTGGGGTCGATCTTGAGTGCGCTTTCCACCTGCGTGCTCAGCTGCGCAATATTGCTCTGGATGGCCTGCGCGATCTTCTGCTCCAGCTGCCCGGCCAGCTTCTGGATGGCGGGCCCCATCTGCTCCTGCAAAGCGGCGGTGAGCTGGGTCTGCAGCGCCTCGCCCAGCTGGACGGAGTAGGTCTCCATCACGGTCTGCAGATTTTGCTGAAGGGTACCGGCAAACTGCTCCTCCAGCCCGGAGGTGTCCAGCAGGTCACCCATGGATTCGGCAAGCAGCGTCTGGAAAGCCTCGGTCTGCATATAGGAGGAAAAACCGATCTTATCCAGATTCAGCAGGCCGTTGCTGATGAGATAGCGCTTGTAGCCGTTCAGGATCTTTTTCATCAGCGTCTGCAAGCCGTCCTGAGAGATATTCAACTCTACGCCGTCGAACAGCTCGCTCATGTCCATCTCCATGTCCGGCAGTGGCAGCCCGCTGAGGTCCAGCTTGAAGCTGGAAGGGTCGATGAGGGTGGCAAGATCGAAGGAATCGTCGGTCAGGTCGAATGCGCCGTCCAGATCAAAGTGCAGGGCGCTGGTGTCGAACTGGAAAGCGTCCTTGAGGGCGTCCGTGTCCACTGAGAACAGAGAGGCGATGTCCAGCATGCTGTTGCTGGCAGCATCGAAGGGTTCGCCGGTCAGCACATTGATGTCCGGGTCTGCCAGCTGCTGGCGCACGATCTCGCTGTTGGCCGCCTGATCAATGACGTAATAAGTCAGGTCGTGCAGGTAGTCCAGACCGCTGTGCAGGATGGTGGAGGTGGCGTCTGCCTTGGGCTGCACGATGCCGACAATGGTCAGCTCCTCGCTGTCGGCCACCAGCTGCTGCATGTAGGCTTCATCGTTCAGCTTGCTCAGCCAGACCTTGTGCTCGGTGTCGTAGACATAGCAGTCGGCCTTGTTGACAAGCTTGAAGGTCATGCCCAGAAAATCGTCATAGGTATAGGTGCCGTAGTCCGTGGGCAGATCGATCTTCTGGTTCTGCGCATACTGCTGTAAGATCTTGTCCAGCTCGGCCTGATCCCGCAGACCCATGGCGTACAGCGCATAGTCCGAAACGCTGCCGTCCGCGTTCAGGGTCAGCACCAGCTCGTTGTACTTTTCCGGCCAGCGGCCAGCCTTGACATCGTACTGATCCTCGTACAGGGCGGGGGTCTCGGCCATTTCGCAGAACACATAGGGGCTGGCCATGGAGGTCATAAGGCTGGTCACCGAGGCGTTCTCACTGGCGATATCGGAAAAGGTGGTGTCCGGGTTCAGCTTCTGCACGGTGCCGTCCGGGTTCTGGCGGTAGATCAGCGGATAAGGAGTGTAGGTGTATTCCACCGTGGCGTTGTCCCGGATGGTACAGGCGTCACTGTCCAGATATGCCTTCAGCGAGCGCAGGTCGTTGCTGGTGGCACCGATGTTCAGTTGAGACAGCAGCTGTCTCACCGTGACCATGCCCTCCGGCGCGGAGGAAGAGCCGGACGAGACGCTGGTGTAAGTGTCCGGGTCCATCACGCTGGCCAGATCTACACCGGTGCTGCTGATCTGCAGCGGGTAGGCGGCCAGTGTGGATTTTTCCATGTTGCTGATATAGCGGCTCACACCGTTGGAAAGGGAAAGGATCAACGCAATGCCGATGATACCGATGGAACCGGCAAAGGCGGTGAGCAGGGTGCGTGCCTTTTTGGTGAGCAGATTGTTGAAGCTGAGGGAAAGGGAGGTGAGCAGGGACATGGAGGAGTGCCCCATGTTCCGGTGCACGGGGGCTGCGGCGGCAGCCTCGTCCTCAGGCTCGTAGGGCATGGTGTCGGAGCGGATCACGCCGTCCTTCAGCTTTACGATGCGGGTGGCGTAGCGCTCGGCAAGCTCCGGGTTGTGGGTGACCATGACTACCAGCCGGTCCCGCGCCACTTCCTTTAACAGCTCCATGACCTGAATACTGGTCTCGCTGTCCAGTGCGCCCGTGGGCTCATCGGCCAGCAGGATGTCGGGGTTGTTCACCAGTGCGCGGGCAATGGCCACGCGCTGCATCTGCCCGCCGGACATCTCGCCGGGGTGCTTGTGCAGCTGGTTGCCCAGCCCAACCTGCTCCAGCGCAGCGGCGGCACGGCGGCGGCGTTCGGCCTTGGAAACGCCTGAGATGGTCAGTGCCAGCTCTACGTTGCCCAGCACGGTCTGGTGGGGGATCAGGTTATAACTCTGGAACACAAAGCCGATGGTGTGGTTCCGGTAGGAGTCCCAGTCGCGGTCGGTGTATTTTTTTGTGGAGATGCCGTTGATGACCAGATCGCCGCTGTCGTAGCGATCCAGACCGCCGATGATGTTCAGCAGAGTGGTCTTGCCGGAGCCGCTGGGGCCCAGAATGGCCACAAATTCGTTGTCCCGCAGGTTCAGACTGACGTTGTTCAGTGCGTGCTGCACCAGCTCGCCGGTCTTGTATTCTTTGTTGATCTGTTTAAGTTTGAGCATAGATGTGCCTTTCCGGTACTGCGCCGCCGGGCGCTGTTGCCTGGGGTTTAAAAGTAGGAAACATTTGCAGACAATATCTAATCTAGTTTAGCAAATAAAAATGAAGAAACCGTGAAATCATCCTGCGGAACGGATGAAGCTGCGGCACTTTTGCGCCCGGGCAGCGGTTTTGCCGGAAGGACGGGGCAAAAAAAGAAAAGCGGGAAAAGATACCGGTTGAATTTACAAGCTGAACGTGATATTCTAAAGCTGACAGACAGGCTGCGCCGGAGAAAACGGCGTTATATTACCTGAAAGGCTGTCGGAACAACACTTCTTTAGGATTGTAACAGTTTCTCCTGCTTTATACAATTATACAATAATAAAAGGATAAACAAGGCAGAAAAATTTGGCCCTTGTAGTAAGGAGGAACTGAAATGGAACGTACATTTTCACCCATGATCCGGCAGTATTCTGCCATTGATGGTTTGCAGCAGGCGTATACGCTGGTGTATGCCATGGAGGTAGAGGGCACACAAGGCTGCCGGCTGACTCTGTGCCAGATCGGCAGCCGACAGCAGATCGTCAGTCAGCATGTTGCGGCAGCGCCGGAGTTCTGTTACCGGCTCCTGCGCTACTTGTGTGAAAATGGAGTTCAGCCGGAGCTCTGGCGGGATGCGGTCACAGACCTGACAGCTGCCGGGCTGGTAGGCGAGAAAGGCGGCGCGTGGCGTGAACAGTGAGCGAACAGCCCAACTGCAAGTCGCCCTTGCAAGCTATGATCTGAAAGAACTGCGTGTCCAGAAGCGTTATTTGCAGGAGCAGGGAACCGCCATTGACTGCACCTGCTTTTGCAGCGGCGAAAAGCTGCTGGCACAGCTGCGGCAGGGTGTCCGTTATGATGCCGTGGTGCTTTGCAGCGAGCTGACGGACTTGTCCGCAGAGCAATGTACCAGTTGAAGGAGCGGCCGACGCTGTTGGTGCAGAGCCATGGACGAAGCAGCGGCACGGCGTTGCAAAAGCTCCGCGAGGGGTGCTACTGCGTAGAGGGCACTGAGCTGAAAAGGCTGCTGTGGCAGCTTTACCAGATGCCTGGGCGGCAGAACCGGCAGCTGGAGCAGCGGTGCAGCCAGCTGTATGCGGCGTGGGGCATCCCGCAGGGGGATGTCAACGCCGGATATCTATCCTGCGCGGTCGGCATCGCATGCAGCACCAGCCAGAAGCTGGCGATCCGCAAGGAGATCTTGCAG
>ERZ1031798.200-NODE-200-length-16354-cov-4.092766_pt1 | contig 16354 bp, 15 predicted proteins | sample MGYA00517882_ERZ1031798 | MGnify/ENA primary metagenome ERZ1031798 (study PRJEB33719, sample SAMN04261244) | wastewater metagenome | biome: rural village; feature: human; material: feces | host: Homo sapiens | place: El Salvador | collected 2013-01-07 ...
GAAAGGAATTAGATAATGTCAGAAAATATTCTGGAGGCAGACCACCTCACACATTATTTTAAGATAAATAAGAAAATAAAAATTAAGGCTCTTGATGATGTATCCTTTCAAATCAGAAAGAATGAAATCTTTGGCATAGTGGGAGAGTCAGGCTCAGGCAAGTCAACTCTTGCCAGATGCCTTATGAATATCTATGAGCCCAGTGCCGGAAGCATACGCTTTGAGGGCATTGAGACCCTGGACAAGGCAGAGTTTAGGGCAAATAAGAAGCTCCTGCAGACCCAGAGGCAGATTATCTTTCAGGACTCTGCTTCAAGCCTGAACCAGAGAATGAAGACTGTTGATATAATAAGCGAGCCTCTTAAAATCAACCATATAACGACTGCCAGAAAAACTGCAAGGGAAGAGGCAAGGTTTCAACTGGAGACAGTGGGCTTAGACGACAGCTTTATGGACAGGTATCCTTCCCAGATGTCTGGGGGGCAGCGTCAGAGGGTGGCTATAGCCAGAGCTCTGACCACGGAGCCGGACTTACTAATAGCAGATGAGCCGGTTGCCTCTTTAGATGTGTCCATACAGGCACAGATTATCAATCTCTTTAAGCATCTGAAGGATGAACATGGATTTTCGATTCTCTTTATAGCCCATGATTTGGCTATGGTGGAGTTCTTGTGCGACAGGGTGGCTGTCATGTATCACGGCAGGATTGTGGAAATTGCAGATACCAAGGAGCTCTACGCTAATCCCCTGCATCCATATACAAAGATGCTTTTATCTGCAATTCCAATTCCAGACCCGGCTGCGGAGCGGAAGAGAGCGCATCCCGACTATTCCCATATGAATTTTGATACCAGTGGAGAGCTGGTTGAGGTAAAGACAGGGCACTTTGTCGTTATGCATCCTGAGAAGCAGATGGAGGCAGAGCCGGCCGGGGACTTAAAGTGATGTACAGCTGGAGGCAAAAAAGTAACATGAATAAGGCTTTATATTATATAAAAAAAATTGTGATTTTTCTTGCAAGCATATTTGTTCTGTCAATTTCTGTGTTTTTCATGTCAAGGCTGACACCGATAGACCCTTTGCAGTCCTACTATGGAGAGAGGACGGAGAAGATGTCTGTGGAGGAAAAGGACAGGGCACGAGAGAGGCTTGGACTCAATGAACCCATAATCCTGCAGTATGGAAGGTGGGTAGAAAACGCCCTTGAGGGTGATTTTGGTATCTCATATAAGTACAAGCAGGACGTGCTGCAAATTATAGACAGCAGAATAGGAAATACACTGTTACTGGGTGGAACAGGCTTTGTGCTTACCTTTGCCGGAGCCATCCTTCTTGGTATGCTCTGCGCCCTGCACGAGGACAGCCTGTTAGATAAAATCATATCCTCCATAGGCACAATCACAAGCTGCATACCGGAGTTCTGGTTTTCTCTGGTGCTTATTCTGATTTTTAGTGTCATCCTGCACTGGCTGCCAAGCAGTGGTGCCTGCAGTATTGGTATGGAATCAGATATACCGGACAGAATAAAACACCTGATACTGCCTCTTATTGTGGTAGTTTTCGGGCATCTCTGGTACTACGCATATATGATACGAAACAAGCTTCTGGAGGAAATACGCTCTGACTATGTACTGCTTTTTAAGTCAATTGGAGTAGGAAAGAGGAGAATCCTTGTCAGACACTGTCTTAAAAACATAATGCCGACCATTATAAGCATTATGGCTATTTCTGTACCCCATATCGTAGGTGGAACCTATATTGTGGAGACTGTCTTTTCCTATCCGGGAATCGGCATGCTCTCCTATGAGAGTGCCAGATATGGGGACTACAATATGCTTATGGTATTGTGTATGCTCACAGGAGTGGTTGTCATATTCTGTAACATGATAGGTCAGATAATAAATGAGAGAATTGATCCGAGAATCAAGGCAAACGAGGTGACAGAAAAATCGGAGGTACTGTATCGTGGATAGGACTGATGAATTTCAGATAGTAGGATCTAAAAAGGCTGAAAAGCCAGTCTATACAGCAAAAGAATCTGAGGGAAGGCTGCCGTATGCTTCATTTGTGATTTTAGGAATCATAGCAGCAGGCTGTATGCTCTATGGTGTTTTTTCCGACAGGGACCCTTCCTACATGAACCTTATGAGCTATTCCAAGGCACCCTGCAGAGAGTTCTGGTTTGGAACTGACAATCTGGGCAGGGATATTTTTGCCTGTATATGGAGCGGTGGTAAAGTATCTATTTTTATCGGAGTGCTCTCAACACTTATATCCACTGTCATAGCTATAGTGTATGGCTCAGTCAGTGGGCTGGCTTCTGATTTGGTGGACACTGTAATGATGAGAATTACGGAGATTATTCTGAGTGTGCCATCCCTTCTGGTCGTTATTTTCCTGCAGGCCATACTGGGACAGGCAAATGTTTTTTCTATTGCTTTTATCATAGGAATCACAAGCTGGTGCAGCATCGCAAAGATTGTAAGGACGGAGGTCAGGCAGCTCAGAAAGAGTGAGTATGTGGTGGCTTCCCGGTGCATGGGAGGCGGTTTTATACATATTCTCATGAGACATCTGGGACCTAATTTCATATCCTCTATCATGTTTATGGTGGTTATGAATATCAGGTCTGCCATTGTCACTGAGTCCACGCTAAGCTTTATGGGGATGGGACTGCCGCTTGACGTCATATCCTGGGGAAGTCTTTTGTCCCTGGCTAATAATGCGCTTATGACCAGGGCCTGGTGGATTATCCTGATTCCGGGAGCTTTCCTGGTTACTCTCTTAGTGTGTCTTACAAATATCGGCAGCTGGCTTAGAAAGTCAGTAAACCAGAAGGATAGTAATATCTAACTGGCAATATCTGAAAAATTGATTGCAGCATATGGATTTTTATTGATAATATATGTGCAATATGATAGCGTGAATATATAAAATATTATATTTGGCAAAGCTGTAGTAATTGTAAAATGACAGCAGAAGAGAAAGCGATTGTGGTGAAATAATATGGGTATGGATTTAAGAGAGAGATTAGAGGAAGAAACAAGAAAGGCTGAGGAAAAACAGCCAGTGATAGACAGAGACAAAAACCGTCTGGCACTGCACCTGATGCCGCCGGTGGGCTGGATAAATGACCCAAATGGATTGTGTCAGTTTAATGGAGTGTATCATGTTTTTTACCAGTATTCTCCAATAGACCCCAATGGTTCATTTAAGGCCTGGGGACATTATGTGTCAAAAGACCAGCTCCACTGGGAGCAGCTTCCGGTGGCTTTGTATCCGGACAAGGATTTTGACAGGGATGGAGTATATTCCGGCTCTGCACTTATAGAGGATGGGGGTATGTACCTTTTCTATACTGGAAATGTTACGCAGCCGGTAGAGAATGACCCGGACCAGACATATTCAGGCAGGGAGGCCAATACGGTGCTGGTGACAAGCCGGGATGGCATTAATTTTTCGAAGAAAAAGCTGCTAATGACAAATGCAGATTATCCATCAGAGTATACCTGTCACATAAGAGACCCAAAGGTCTGGAAGTCCGGAGATAAATACTATATGGTACAGGGCGGCAGAAAAAAGCTGCACCCGGAAGGCTCAGGAGCTATTAATTCCGAGAAGACAGATTATGGAACAGTCCTTATTTTTGAGTCGGATAATCTGGTGGACTGGCATTTTTTGAAGGATGTCACGACAAAGGAAAGATTTGGCTATATGTGGGAATGTCCGGATTATTTTAAGGTGGATAATCAGCCGGTACTGTCTGTGTCACCACAGGGGCTTGAGCATGAGGAGTACAGATACCAGAATGTGTATCAGTCGGGATATTTTCTGCTGGATGAGGAGCTTATTTCTGATAAAGAGCTTACTAAAGATAACATCATTGATGAGGATATGCGGACAGATAGGGTAGAAACAAATAAATTGACCCCGGATATTGATAAGTTCTATGAGTGGGATTATGGATTCGACTTCTATGCTCCACAGACCTATTGTGATGAAAGAGGAAGACGAATTATAATAGGCTGGGCCGGAATTGGAGACGCAGACTACGATAATGCACCGACAGTTGAGGCAGGCTGGCAGCATGCCCTTACCCTGCCGCGAGAGATAAGCCTGAGCCATGGAAAGCTCTGCCAGAATCCGCTTGAGGAATTAAAGGAATTACGTAAATCCAAGGTGGAGTTTGACAATAGCTATAGTGCAGTAGATAGGGTATTCGAACTTGAGTTAGACAAAATCGCTGCTGGCAGCATGGTAAGAATTGCCTGCGGTCAGGAAAACTTTACAGTCAGATACGAGGACAAGGTATTAAGCTTTACAATCACAGAGGCAGCAGGACGGGGCAGGAAAATCAGAAAAATAAAAATAGATGCGCTTAGAAATATGAGGCTTATCGTGGACAATTCACTGGTAGAAATCTATATGAATGACGGCGAGTATGTACTGACATCTAAATTTTATTTTGCGGAAAACGAGAGAAAAATCGAGACAGAGGGCATCGGAAGGGCTGTATTATGGTATTTAAAGGGACTGGAGATAGTGGAAAAGTCCATTTCCAAAAAAGGAGGATTACAAATGCCAGACTATACCCTGTACGCCATTACCGACCGTAAGTGGCTCACCCCCGGCGAAACTTTGGCAGATGCTGTAGAAAAAGCCATCAAGGGCGGTGCCACCATAATCCAGCTAAGAGAAAAGATCTTAACAGGCGAGGCTCTCGAAGCTGAAGCCATAAAAGTCCAGAAAGTATGCCGTAAATACAATGTCCCATTCATCATAAATGATGATGTGGAACTGGCAAAAAGGATAGACGCAGATGGTGTCCATGTCGGACAGGATGACATGGAGCTGTCAGAAGCGAGAGCAATACTTGGAGAGGATAAAATCATAGGTGTGACAGCAAAGACCATAGAGCTTGCCAGAAAAGCCATGGAGGGCGGAGCATCCTATCTGGGCAGCGGTGCAGTCTTTGGAAGCACCACAAAGACCGATGCCAGACCCATGACACTGGATATGTTCCAGTCAATTTGTGAAAGTGTTAACATACCGGTTGTTGCAATCGGAGGTATTGACGAGACGAATATAGATAAGCTTCGTGGCAGAAAGATGTCAGGCTTTGCAGTTGTCAGCGCGATTTTTGCAAAGGATGATATCAAAGCAGCGGCAGAGCAGCTGTCTGGGCTGGCTCATGATTTACTCAGGACAGATGCCACAACAAATGTCACAACAGATTAATAAGATTGACGATAATATCAATTAAAACAGAGGAGAAGATGATGAACACAGCATTAACAATAGCTGGAAGCGATTCCAGCGGAGGTGCCGGCATTCAGGCAGACTTAAAGACCATGCTTGCAAACCATGTGTACGGCATGAGTGCCATCACCGCATTGACAGCCCAGAATACTACAGGGGTGACAGATATTATGGAGGTCACACCGAAGTTTTTGGCAGAGCAGCTTGACAGCATATTTACTGATATCAAACCGGATGCGGTAAAAACAGGAATGGTTTCATCCTCACAGCTTATTGATATCATAGCGGATAAGCTCAGGGAATATAAAGCAGTAAATATTGTCGTAGACCCTGTGATGGTTGCAACAAGCGGGGCAAAGCTGATATGTGATGATGCAATGGAGACCTTAAAGAAAAAATTACTTACACTTGCAACTGTGATAACTCCGAATATCCCGGAGGGAGAAGTCCTGGCCGGCATGAAAATCACATCAAAAGAGGATATGGTTACAGCAGCAGAGAAAATCAGCAATACATATGGCTGCAGTGTCTTGTTAAAGGGCGGTCATTCCTTAAATGACGCAAATGACCTCCTGGTGGAGCAGGGAAAGGAGCCTGTCTGGTTTATGGGTAGGAGAATTGCCAATACCAACACCCACGGAACCGGCTGCACCTTATCAAGTGCCATAGCTTCAAATCTTGCCAAGGGCAAAAGCCTTGAAGAGGCAGTAAAAGGTGCTAAAAATTATATCTCAGGAGCTCTTGCAGCAGGGCTTGATCTGGGCAAAGGCTCTGGACCTATGGATCATGGATTTGATATTGCAGGGGATTACTAATGTAGAATCTGCTGGCAGAAAATCTAATAATTTTAAGAATAATTAGCTTAAAAGTACTAGATTTGTAGAAATAAGAGTGTTATAATTTTTCTTATAATTCAATCGTTGAATTATAGGAAAGGGGAGATTGTATGACACTTACAGAAAAACACATGCTTGAAAAGAACAAAAAGGGATTTACGGTGGGAATGGTAATCCTTGTATTTACAATCATACTGGTTGCCCTGGGGCTTTTTTCAGGGCTTAATGTGACCACTGTCGTTTTGAGACTATTGTATGCAATTGTATTGACAGGAATCTATGCAGTTTTATTTAAAAAGTATCAGACTGACATCAGGTTTGTAGAGATTGGCTCTATTGTCCTGATTTTGAATTACATAGGTCTGATTCTATTTACACCAAATATATATATGTATGCACTGGTATATCCAATTATATTGCTTGTAATGATGTATAACGACCTAAAAGCCATACTGACTGCTGCCATAGCAGCCGTTGTGGCAAATATTATATTTATGGTGAGAATGCTCTCTATAAACTCAAAAGAGGCTATTATGGGACTTGTATTCGCATCATTTTTTGCCCTTGTGGCCGTTACAATTGTTAAAATGCAGACTAAACATAGTGACGAACTGACAAAGGATATAACAGACAAGGCAGAAGCCCAGATGGAGCTTGCCGGCAGGATTCAGAAGACCAGCGACAGTGTGACAGAAAACATGGACACAGCCTACGAGACTGCGGAGGGGCTGACACAGAAGTTAGAAGGGACTATCGAAGCCTTCACACAGATTTCAGAGGCAGTCAGAACTGTTGCAGAAAGCATTGCCGGTCAGACTACAATGACTCAGGAAATGGCACAGTCCCTGGAGAATATCTCAGCAAAGACCCAGCAGATGTCAGCTGCTTCTACCGAGACTATACAGCAGGTTAATGAAGGAAATACATATGTTGAAAATCTTGAGGGACAGGCTAAGGATGTCAGCAATATAAATAATGAGACTGTTGCACTGACAGGCGAGTTACAGCATGATGCAGAGGCGGTTAAGGATATACTTTCTACAATCGTAAGCATATCCTCACAGACTAACCTGCTTGCCTTAAATGCCAGCATTGAAGCTGCCAGGGCAGGAGAGGCAGGAAAGGGCTTTGCGGTTGTTGCGGACGAAATCCGTTCGCTTTCTGAGCAGACCAAGAACAGTGCAGAGGAGATTGGAAGCACAATAAATGTGCTGCTCAATACAATTACTAAGACCAGTGATAATATTACAAAGACAATTGAGACTGTAAACAAACAGAATGAGCTGATTGCAGAGACCGGTGAGAAGTTTAAGGCTATATACAGTTCTTCAAATGAGCTGTCCAGCCAGATTACAGAGATTACAGATGAAATCCAGCTCTGCGTAGAGGCTAACAGCAAGGTGGTTGACAGCATTTCTGCTATATCGGCTACATCAGAGGAGCTTTCGGCAAGCAGCGAGAGCAGCTTACAGACATCACTGGAATGTAAACAGAATATGCATGATATGAATGACATACTTCACACAATCCATGATATAACAAGTGCATAAAGCAAAATACACTAACCGCTGTCTGCTATTGGGACAGCGGTTAATTGGCTTTAGGGAGACTGGCATTTATGAAGATTAAAATTTGTGGAATTACAAGAGAAAATGAAGTGGAATTATTGAATGAGCTGCATGTGGATTATGCCGGCTTCGTCCTTTTTTTTGAAAAAAGCAAGAGAAATATGGACTTAAACAAGGCAGTTGAATTAAAGAACAGGCTCAAAAGCACCAGGTCAGTGGCAGTTGTGGTAGAGCCCACACTGGAGCAGGCAAGGCTGATAGAAGAGGCGGGCTTTGATGTATTGCAGGTTCATGGGAAGTTGATGGAGGACATAGAAGAGCAATGTGACATCACTATCTGGAAAGCAGTAAATGTGAAAAACGATGATGGTGAGGTACATAACAGTCGGCTGGAGACATTCTTAAAGGATGACAGAATATCAGCGATTGTGATGGATGCAGCAGATGCCGGAAGCGGCGAGACCTTTGACTGGAATGTGCTCTTAAACGAGGATTTTGGAGCAAAGGACTTTGTCTTAGCAGGAGGTCTTAACCCTGTAAATGTGGGGGCTGCGATACTGAAACTGAATCCGGATGTGGTGGATGTGAGCTCAGGAGTCGAGTATACAGATAAGACTATAATGGGGAAGGATGCCCGAAAAGTAATTGAATTTGTAGAAAATACTCGAAATGCATTGCGGTAGTGACATAATATGGTATAATTTGTATAAGTGTATTTGTGCGATACTATATCTGGGGGAATTATGGATAAGACACATTTTATGGATTTTTATAAGAGAATAGGCAGTGATGTCTCTGTTATCGTAGATACAGAGGAACACCAGTACAAGGGTAAAATCACTGAGATTATAGAGAAAGACAGTTGTTTTTTGCTGGAAGAGAACAGACCCTATGGAGCCATATTTGCTATTAAGTGGGATGACATTGCCCGTATAGAGCCTGATGTGAATGATGTACCAAAGGAGTATATTGAGGGAGCACAGAAATAGCTTACGAGAATTACGGGGGATGTATGGATAAATATAGATTTTTTGAGTTCATATTTGATAATGCGCTTGAGATGTATATAATACATGATAAAAACTGTAAGGTTGTATTCGCAAACAGGAATGCAGAAGAGGAGCTGGGATATGATGACAGATTAAGAGGCATTGATGTGTTTTCTATTTTCCAATTTAATACATCTATTTCAGAGTCAGGACTGGCAGATGAGCTGGTTTATGACGGGGTAGAGCGTGAAATGATGGTCTACAGGAAGAATTTTACCTGCTTCAGAGCCAGTGTAAAGGCAATCACTGTGGATGATGAGGCAAGCCCCTTTATAATAATAATCAGAAATATTTCAGGCAGGTATTCTCTTGAGAAGACGATTGAGAACGTCAAAGAAGAGGCGGAAGCAAATGCCAGGGTGAAATCAGAGTTTGTGGCAAATGTCACCCATGAGCTCCGCACACCGGTAAATGGCATATTGGGCAATACCAGGATTCTGCTGGAGAGAGAAAAGGAGCCTGATAATTTAAAAATATTACATATGATAGAGCATGGCTGTAATGAGATGAACAATCTGATTAACAGCATACTTGATTTTTCAAAGCTGGATGCTGGCAAGTTTGTACTGGAAAACAGAGAGTTTGAGTTCAGAAGCATGATTGACTATATCAGGTCAACTCATATGCCTAAAATCACAGAAAAGGGACTTAGGTTTTTCGTCACAGTTTCACCGGATATACCGGAGAGAATCATAGGTGATGAGCTGAGAATTGGACAGATATTAAACAACCTCCTCTCCAACGCCTGCAAGTTTACTCATGTGGGCAAGGTGTCTCTTGAGGTTTTAAAGACAGCCCAGGAAAAGAACCGCATGGAACTCTTTTTCATGGTGGTTGATACAGGAATAGGCATTGACAAGGCTGACACAGACAAGCTGTTTAAGAGTTTTTCACAGGTGGATGCTTCAGTCTCAAGAAAATACGGCGGCACAGGGCTTGGACTTAATATCTCAAAGCAGTTAGTTGAGCTTATGGGCGGCAATATATCTGTGGACAGTGAAATTAACAAGGGTACCATGTTTTCATTTTCAATCTGGGTAGACATCCCAGAGGATGAACAGGAGGAAAATCCTGTTATAAATATCCGTACATCAAAGCATTTATCAGATATGATGGGCACAGACGCAGCTGAACTGCAGAAATATGGAACAACTGCCAATCTGGACGAGCTTAACGCGGTTATGACCAAGCTTGTACTTTGTCTGGAAATGAACAACTGGGAAAAGGCAGAGTGCTTTACAGATACAATCAAGAGGCTCACAGCGGAGGCTCCTAAGGAGATAAAGACTTCAGCATTAAGGCTTAAGATGGCGGTGCAGAAGGAAGACTATGATAAATCAATGGAATCCTACGAGCAGCTAAAATCTTACTTATAGAGTGTGAAATTGGAAATGATAGAAGAGAACAGAAGCAAAGAACAAAAAATGATAATGATTGTGGATGATGTGGAGGCAAACAGGGTAGTCCTCAAAAACATCATCGCAGAAATTGGACATAGACCGGTCCTTGCTGAGAATGGAGTACAGGCACTTAAGATGATGGAGAGAATCAGGCCTCATCTGCTGCTGCTTGACATAGCAATGCCTGAGATGGACGGATATGAGCTGTGCCAGATAATGAAGGGCAGACCGGAGACCAGAGATATCCCGATTATATTTATTTCTGCATTTGACAAGCCGGATGATGTAATCAGGGGATTTGAGCTGGGAGGAGAGGATTATATCACCAAGCCCTTTATCAAAGAGGTGGTACAGGCGCGGGTAAGTGTACATCTTAAGCTTGCAGACGCCAACAACAATCTGCAGAATGTCAATCGTCAGCTTGCTGCATCGGTTCAGGAGCAGCTTAAGCAGATGGAAGAAGAAAAGAAAAATGTGCTTTATGCACTGGCCAATATAGCAAGGGAAAATGGAGACTATGATGAGCAGCATATGGAGAGGATGTCTTATAACTGTAAGCTTTTAGCCCAGGCTATGCAGCTGTCACCTAGTTTTGAGGACAAAATCTCCGATGATTTCATAGAGTCCATAGAGCTTGCAGCTCCCTTGTGTGATATTGGAAATGTAGCGGTTCCGATTGAAATCCTTCAGAAAAAGGGCAGGCTCACCACAGAGGAAATGAACAAGGTAAAGCTTCATACCACTATCGGAGCCAAAATTTTAACCGACATAAAATCTGAGGGTGATTACAATGATTTTATCCAGATGTCCATAGATATAGCCAGGAGTCATCATGAGCACTGGGATGGAACTGGATATCCTGAGGGGCTGAATGGCAGTGAGATACCACTCTCTGCACAGATAGTCAGCATTATTGCTTCATACTGTTCTCTTACAGAAAAGAGAATGTTCAGAAAAGCCTTTGAAAAAGAGGCTGCAATAGAAATTCTTGAAAATACTGCTGGCAGGGATTATAACGAAGAGATATTCAGTATATGCAAGAGGATATACAGACAGTTCCATTAAATATTTTATAGATTAGGGTAATGCAATGACAGATGAGGAATTTTTAAGGATAAGCATGTTTCTTAAAAGTAAATATGGCATTGATATGTCCAATAAGAAGAGCATCATGCAGGGCAGGCTTGATAATTTTGTCAGGCTTCATGGATATGACACTTATACTCAGTTTATGGATGCCCTGCAAAGTGATATAACAGGCGGCATGGAGAAAAAGCTGGTGGATTTGCTTTCCACAAACCATACCTACTTCATGAGGGAGACAGAGCATTTTGACTATCTGAAAGATGCTGTCCTGCCGGAGCTTAAGCGGACAGAGGCTGTGAGTAAGGACTTACATATCTGGTGTGCAGCTTCATCCTCAGGAGAGGAAGCCTATACGCTTGCCATGATACTTATGGATTTTTTTGGATTGGAGCATAATGACTGGGATACGCAGGTGCTTGCAACGGATATATCAGATGATGTCTTAAGAAAAGCCATAGCCGGCAGATATTCTGCCGAGCAGATAGAAGGCCTTCCGGATAACTGGAAAAGGCGGTATTTCAGGGCTGTGAATGGCACAGACAATTATGTTGTGACCAATGAGCTTAAGGCAGAGGTTTTATTCAGAAAATTTAACCTCATGGATGTATTTCCATTCAGAAAACCGATGCATGTGGTTTTTATGAGAAATGTGCTCATTTATTTTGATACACCGACCAGGCAGAAGGTGTTAAAAAAGGTCTATGATGCTTTGCTGCCGGGAGGCTACCTGTTTATAGGCAGGACAGAGACCCTGGACAGAGATATGGTTCCATTTAAGCTTGTGGGACCTGCAATATATAGAAAGTAATTAATTAGAGGAAAGACTATGCGGCAAATAAAAGTTTTAGTTGTCGAGGATTCTCTGGTATTCAGGGAACTATTAGTGACAAATCTCAATAAGGATCCTGCAATACAGGTGGTTGCAACTGCAACAGATCCTTATGAGGCGAGAGATAAAATAATAGAGTATAAACCGGATGTGATGACCCTGGATATTGAGCTTCCAAGGATGAGCGGGCTTGAGTTTCTACGGAAGCTTATGCCACAGTATCCGATGCCGGTCATCGTGCTGAGTGCACTGAGTGAAAAGGTATTTGATGCCATGCAGGCGGGGGCTGTTGATTTCGTAGCCAAGCCACCGGCAGCAAACAAAAAGGATTTGGAAAATCTTCTGGAAAATGAACTGCCAGTTAAGATAAAGGTTGCTTCAACAGCAAAAATAAGCAGAATCAAGCATTCCGTAGATACAATTGATTTTAGAAATAACCGTAGGGACGAAAAAAAGACCATAATTGCAATAGGAGCCTCCACAGGAGGCACGGAGGCAATTGCAACTGTCGTAAAGGAATTTCCGGCAGATGTACCGGGAACGGTTATTGTCCAGCACATGCCGGCGGGATTTACAGAAATGTATGCCAAGAGACTGGATGACCAGTGCAGGTGTCATGTAAAGGAAGCCGAAAACGGAGATATAGTCACTCAGGGACTTGTACTGCTGGCTCCGGGTGGAGACAGACAGATGTCTCTTGTCAAGGTGGGAGACAATTATCAGGTTTCCCTGCAGAAAGCAGACAAGGTAAACGGGCACTGTCCTTCAGTGGATGTCTTATTTGACTCGGTGGCAAGGAACGTCGGGCGCAATGCAATCGGCATCATCTTAACAGGAATGGGTGGTGATGGTGCAAAGGGCTTAAAGGAAATGCGGGACGCAGGAGCAAAAACCATCGGGCAGGATGAAAGCACATGTGTAGTATATGGCATGCCAAAGGTAGCCTATGAGCTGGGGGCAGTCCAGTATCAGGAGAAGCTTGGAGATATTGCAAAGAAAACGTACAATTTATTGAATCAGAGGTAAGGAGCGTATAAGTATGAAAATTCTATTAGCAGAGGACGATTTCGTAACAAGAAAGTTCATGGCAAACTTTTTATCAAAGTATGGTGACTGTGATGTCACAGTAGATGGTATGGAGGCTGTGGATGCTTTCATGCTGGCACTTGAGGAAAATGACCCATACGATCTGGTCTGTCTGGATATCATGATGCCGGTTATGGATGGTTATCAGGCACTTATGGGAATCAGAAATCTGGAAAAAGAGAGAAATATTCCGGAGGATAAGCAGGTCAAGGTTATTATGGCTACTGCGCTTAATGAGGAGAAAAATGTCAAGATGGCTTTTGATTTGGGCTGTACAATCTATTCAGGAAAGCCAATTGATCAGAATAGATTTGAGCAGGCACTTAAAAAGCTTGGACTTATCGATTAGAAGAGGACTTTAGTCTTGGAAAGGAGAAAAGGGAATGGGTATTGAGTTTAATACACAGGATATGCTGGATGCCTACCTGTTCGAGAATACTCAGCTTCTTGAATCGCTTCAGGAAATTGTATTAGACCAAAAAGACGAAGAGTATTTTGATGAAGATAGTATAAACGAGATATTTAGAACCATGCACACCATAAAGGGTTCATCTGCGATTATGATGTATGATGATATCACTGAGGTGGCACATAAGCTTGAGGATGTGTTTTATTTCCTGAGAGAGTCGCATCCAAAGAATGTGCCCCATGTGGAGCTTGTGGAGCATGTGCTCAAGGTATCGGATTTCATAACAAACGAGCTGGACAAAATCCAGAATGGTGAGGAAGCGGATGGAGATTCATCTGAAATCATCAAGGATCTGGATAAGTTCCTGAAAAAGATAAAGGGTGAAAATGGCGACGGCGAAGCAGGACAGGAGAAAAAGCCAAAGGAGAAGGATTCATCTCCAATGCAATTTTATATTCCACCATCCGTAACAGGCTCTGCAAACAGTCATTTTTACAGAATATATCTGGCCTACTATCCGGAAATTGAGCTGGCAAATGTACATGCCTACAAGACAGTATATGCCTTAAAGCCTATTGCAGAGGAGCTTATATACGAGCCGGATGATATTATTTCAAATGAGGGAAGTGCCCAGAAAATCCTGCAGGATGGATTTAAGATTCTTTTAAAGACCCAGAAGGGGCAGGAGGAGCTGCAAAAGATAATAAAGCCCGGATATGACATCAAAAAGGTTGAAATTTTTGAGTGCAGCGAGGCTGAATACAAGAAGGGCTTTGATGGAATCGGCTCAGAAATCCTGATTGATCTGGATTCATCCGTTGAAGAAATTGAAGAGAAAGCTCAGAAGAAGCAGGAGGAAAAGCCAAAAGAGGTTAAGCCGGGAGATTTTGTCGTCCAGTCCAAGGAGCCGGGCAAAGCCAAGAAGCTTGCCAAGGATAAAAAGGCAAAGGGCGAGAAAACGGCTTTTATAAGTGTTGACATACATAAGATGGACATGCTGATGGACCTAATCGGAGAGCTGGTTATATCAGAATCGGTGGTTCTGCAGAATCCTGATCTGAAGGTGCCGGGACTTAAGCTTGACAACTTCAACAAGGCGGCAACCCAGATGTCCAAGATATCTACGGACTTACAGAATGTGATTATGTCAATGCGAATGGTACCGCTTACCAATACCTTCCAGAAGATGAACCGAATAGTCTTTGATGTGTCGAGAAAGCTTGGCAAGGAAATAGACTTTGAAATGGTGGGAGATTCGACAGAGGTGGATAAGAATATTATCGAGCATATTTCTGACCCACTCATGCATCTGGTCCGGAACTCTGTAGACCATGGTATTGAAAGCAAGGAAGAACGAATCGCGGCGGGTAAGCCTGAGAGGGGAAGAGTTACACTCTCAGCCAAGACTGAATCAGGAAAGGTATGGATATCCGTTACAGACAACGGAGCCGGACTTGATCGGGAAAAGATTATGGCGAAGGCGAAAAAACAGGGGCTTTTAGATCCGGCAAGATCAGAGGCATCATATACGGACAAGGAGGTATACCAGTTTATCACGCTGCCGGGATTTTCTACCAATGAAAAGGTGACAGAGTATTCGGGACGTGGAGTTGGAATGGATGTTGTAGTTTCAAACATTCAGGAAATAGGTGGTACACTTGAAATTGAGAGTGTTGCCGGTGTGGGAAGCACAATGAGCCTTAAGATACCGCTCACACTTGCCATTGTAGATGGAATCGTGATGGAGGTTGGCAATTCATCCTTTGTCATTGAGACCGGAGTGGTCAAGGAATTTGTCAGTGTGACAGATAATATGATGATTCATGAGCCGGGGGGCGCGGAGAGCGTGATGCTCAGAGGTGAGTGCTATCCGGTGAGAAGAGTCGGTGAATGGTATGGAATCAAGGACTGTAAGACCAACGTAGAGGACGGAATGATGGTCATTCTGGAGGTAGAGGACAGAAGGGTATGTCTCTTCGTGGACCGTCTGGTTGGAAAGCAGGAAATCGTAGTTAAGCCAATCCCTTCTTATGTCAAGAAAGTGAAAGGCCTGTCAGGATGTACCCAGCTGGGAGATGGAAGCATAGCGCTTATTCTGGACCCGGGTGGAATAACTGAGTAGGAAAGGATGGTTTGATATATGGTTAATCACAATTCACAAAAGGATAAGTATGTGACCTTTAAGTCTGGTGATGAATATTTCGGACTTAAGATAGAATATGTAAATGAAATCATTGTATTTCAGGAAATCACTGAGGTGCCTGAGAGCGAGGATTACATGAAGGGGCTTATAAATCTGAGAGGAAAAATCATTCCGGTCATAGATGTGCGGCTCAGGTTTAAGCAGGAACCATTTGAGTACAATGACAGAACCTGTATTATAGTGGTAAATGTCAAGGGCGTTATTGTTGGACTTATCGTTGAGAAAATAGCTGAGGTTGTTGAGATAACGGAGGAAAACATTTTACCGTCACCGAAGATGGGGAAAACTGATAATACAGAAAACAAATATGTATATGCAATCGGCAAGGTTGGTGATGAGGTAAAATTATTACTTGACCCTGACAGATTGCTCAATGATGAAGGTCTGACAAATCTTGGAAACGACACAGACAGCGATGATGAAGAAGAGAGAGGAGATAATTAGCAATGAAAAATTTTATGAGAACAATGTATGCTAAAGTAGCAGCATTCCTTGTGTTTATTGATGTGACAAGTGTATTCCTTATAATAACAGGTTATACCACAGCAAAAAACGTTATGGCGAGTGATACACCGGAAAGGTATATACACAACTACAATATCTATTCCCTGGTTATGATTATACTCATG
>ERZ1031798.205-NODE-205-length-16213-cov-4.717725_pt1 | contig 16213 bp, 16 predicted proteins | sample MGYA00517882_ERZ1031798 | MGnify/ENA primary metagenome ERZ1031798 (study PRJEB33719, sample SAMN04261244) | wastewater metagenome | biome: rural village; feature: human; material: feces | host: Homo sapiens | place: El Salvador | collected 2013-01-07 ...
GGTGTTGATAAGCTTGTTTGACAAAAATCATATTATTAATTAGAAATTCTTATAAATGAATATTTAAATAAATCATAGGTTTTCTGGTTCCATTATTTCCTATTATATGGTATTCTTTTTCGTGGGCAAAGGGGTCCGTAAGGGATGTTCTATGCCCATTTTTACTTTTGGGTATTTATATAAAAGGAGCGCATATGGAGTTCAGACCATGTATAGACATCCACAATGGCAGGGTGAAGCAGATTGTGGGTGGCAGCTTAAAGGATAAAGACAATCAGGCGGAGGAAAATTTTGTCTCCCAGATGGATGGTGCTTTTTATGCCAATATGTACAAAAAAGCCGGTATAAGGGGCGGGCATATTATCCTGCTCAATCCTGTGACCAGCGAATACTATGAGGCGACCAGGGCACAGGCACTTCTTGCCCTGCATAGCTATCCGGGGGGCTTACAGATTGGCGGCGGAATCACAGCAGACAATGCAGCCCAGTTTATAGAGGCTGGTGCAAGCCATGTGATTGTCACATCTTATGTCTTTAATAATGGAAGAATAGATTACAATAATTTGGAAAAATTAGTCGATGCTGTTGGAAAAAGCCATCTGGTACTGGATTTATCCTGCAGAAAAAAGGATGACAGTTACTACATAGTAACAGACAGATGGCAGAAATTTACAGACGAAGTCATAACAGAGGAGCTCCTTGATGAGCTGTCACAGTATTGTGATGAGTTTCTCATCCATGCAGTGGATGTGGAGGGCAAGGCAAGCGGCATAGAAAAAGAGCTGGTGAGCCTGCTGGGAGACTGGGGCAAAATACCTCTGACCTATGCCGGTGGAGTTCACAGCTTTGAAGACTTAAGGCTTATTAAGAAACTGGGACACAACATGGTAAATGTGACAATTGGAAGTGCGCTTGATTTGTTTGGCGGCAGCATGAAATTTGAGGATGTTATAGCATTTTGCGGTAACTGACATACGCCTTAAGCTGCCAGTTACAGGTTTGATGGTGGCAGGTTCGGTTGAGGATGCTGAAATTTTAGAATGGCATTATTATATGAACAATTAATATAAGAATGGAGGACATTATGAGCAAGTATACAAAACAGGACATTATGAAAATGGTAGACGAGGAGGACATCGAGTTTATCCGCCTGCAGTTTACAGATATTTTTGGAACATTAAAAAATGTAGCGATTACATCCAGCCAGCTTGAAAAGGCACTGGATAACAGGATTATGTTTGATGGTTCTTCAATCGAGGGCTTTGTGAGAATTGAGGAATCAGATATGTATCTGTATCCGGACCTTGACACCTTCCAGATTTTCCCATGGAGACCACAGCAGGGTAAGGTGGCACGAATCATATGTGATGTATACAAGGCAGATGGCACTCCTTTTGAGGGTGACCCGCGTTTCGTCTTAAAGCGTCAGATTGAGGAGGCAAGGAAGCTGGGCTATACCTTTAATGTGGGACCGGAGCTTGAGTTTTTCCTTTTCCATCAGGATGAAAATGGCATGCCAACCACAATCACCTATGAAAAGGCAGGATATTTTGACCTTGGACCAAATGATTTGGGAGAAAATGCCAGACGTGACATGGTTTTAACTCTTGAGGATATGGACTTTGAGATTGAGGCATCCCATCATGAGGTGGCACCAGCCCAGCACGAGATTGATTTCAAATATGATGAAGCACTGGCTACGGCTGACAATATTATGACCTTTAAGCTGGCAGTGAAAACTATAGCAAAGCGCCACGGCATGGCTCAGCAGGCTCTGGAATGCATATCAATATGTCCCTGCAGAAGGATGGCAGAAACCTATTTGCCAGTGAGACAGATGAGCTGGGACTCACTCAGGAGGCATATTACTTTATAGGCGGTATCATGAAGCACATGAATGGCATGACGGTGATTACAAACCCTATTGTAAATTCATACAAGAGACTGGTGCCGGGCTATGAGGCTCCAATCAATATAGCCTGGTCAGCGACCAACAGAAGCCCTCTGATCAGGATACCATCAACCAGAGGAGAGAGCACCAGAATAGAGCTCAGAAATCCTGACCCATCAGCAAACCCATATCTGGTGCTTGCGGTGTGTCTTGCAGCAGGACTTGACGGCATCAAAAATAAAATCACACCTCCGGATGAGATTAGGGAAAACGTATTTGAGTTAGACAAGCAGGAGCTTGAAGAGCATGGAGTAGAAGCTCTGGCAACCGATTTACATCAGGCTGTAAAGGGACTGAAAAAAGATAAATTCATCCAGGAGGTGCTTGGAGTACATATCGCAGAGAAGTACATCGAGGCAAAGGAAGCTGAGTGGGATTCCTACAGAGCTCAGGTGACAGACTGGGAAGTAGAAGAATATTTATATAAGTTCTAAAGGTGAGAGTAGCTGTGAATAATATTGTAGTAGCATTTCCAAAAGCGGAAGTCGCAAAAAATGTGAAAAAAATATTGGCGCAGAGTGGATATTCCGTTACAACAGTCTGTACAACCGGGGCACAGGCACTTTCCAGCATGGGAGATTTGCAGTCTGGAATAGTGGTGTGCGGCTACAGATTTGTGGACATGATGTATACAGAGCTATATGAGTATATGCCCAAGGAATTTCAGATGCTTTTAATAGCATCTGCGGATGTGGTGAGAGACAGGGATGTGGACAATCTGGTTTCACTTGCCATGCCCCTTAAGATTCATGAGCTTTTGCATACTGTAGAGATGATGGATTATACCATTACAAGGCGGAAGAAAAAACAGCGCCAGAGACCTAAGCCAAGGTCTGCGGAGGACGTGCAGATTATGGAAAAGGCAAAGGCTGTTCTCATGGAAAGAAATGGATTTTCGGAGGAAGAAGCGCACCGGTACATACAAAAGCGAAGTATGGATAATGGAACAGGGCTTGTTGAGACAGCGCAGATGATTTTGAGTCTTATGACCGAGACTTAGGCAGATTTTGGTTTACACCAAATTGTCTTAGTGTTATCGTATTGATGTGATTTAAAAAGTTATTTTAAATAAATTATAGAAGAAAGAGGGATTATTATGTACAAAATTAATGACAATTTTCAGAAACTGCCAGGAAGCTATTTATTTAGCACAATTGCAAAAAAAGTAGCCGCTTACCAGCAGACAAATCCGGATAAGGAGATAATCAGACTTGGAATTGGTGATGTTACACAGCCGCTTGCACCAGCTATTATTGAGGCACTTCACAAGGCTGTTGATGAGATGGGCAATGCAGCTACATTCCATGGCTATGCACCAGACCTGGGCTATGAGTTTTTGAGAAGCACAATTGCTGAAAATGATTACAAGGCAAGGGGCTGCGACATTAGTGCCGATGAAATCTTTGTATCAGACGGAGCAAAGAGCGATTCTGCAAATATTCAGGAGCTTTTCTCTTTAGACAGCCGTATTGCAGTTACAGACCCTGTTTACCCTGTATATGTTGATTCAAATGTTATGGCTGGAAGAACAGGAGAGTATGACGCAAAGACTGAGAGATGGAGCAATGTAATCTACATGCCTTCAACTGCTGAAAATGGATTTGTACCAGAGCTTCCAAAGGAAGTGCCGGACATGATTTATTTATGCCTGCCAAACAACCCAACAGGTACAACCCTCACAAAGGACCAGCTTCAGGTATGGGTAGACTATGCAAACAAGAATGGCTCAGTAATCATCTTTGATGCCGCTTATGAAGCATATATAAGTGAGGCAGATGTACCTCATTCGATTTATGAGTGTAAAGGAGCAAAGACCTGCACAATCGAGCTTAGAAGCTTCTCAAAGAATGCAGGCTTTACCGGTGTGCGTCTTGGCTTTACAGTAGTTCCAAAGGAGCTTAAGTGTGGGGATGTGTCACTTCATGCTATGTGGGCACGCCGTCACGGTACTAAGTTCAATGGTGCTCCATACATCGTGCAGAGAGCAGGAGAGGCTGTATACTCTGAGGCTGGCAAGGCACAGCTCAAGGATCAGGTGGCATATTACATGAACAATGCCAAGACTATCAAGGAAGGACTTGCAGCAGCAGGCTACACAGTATACGGAGGAGTAAACGCACCATATATCTGGCTTAAGACACCAGACACTATGAACTCATGGGAGTTCTTTGATTATCTCCTTGAGAATGCCAACGTGGTTGGTACACCGGGTTCAGGCTTTGGTCCAAGCGGAGAGGGATATTTCAGACTTACTGCATTTGGTAATTATGAGAATACTGTTAAGGCGCTTGAGAGGATTAAGAAGCTTTAAGCAATAGTTATGTAAAATAAGAAAAACCCGCCAATATGGCGGGTTTTGTAATATCTAATATCCAATTACTGATTCTTCTTAAATCCAGCTCTCTTACGAAGTGTAGGATCAAGTATTCTCTTTCTGATACGAAGGCTTGTAGGTGTAACCTCAAGAAGCTCATCTGTATCGATAAAGTCGATGGCCTGCTCCAGAGAAAGCTTTTTTGGTGGAACAAGTGTAAGTGCCTCATCAGCAGATGAAGAACGTGTATTTGTAAGATGCTTCTTCTTACATACGTTAAGCTCGATGTCCTCAGCCTTTGCACACTGTCCGATGACCATTCCAGAGTAAACCTTCTCGCCAGGTCCGATGAAGAGGGTACCACGCTCCTGGGCAGAGAAGAGACCGTAGGTTACAGACTCACCTGACTCGAAAGCGATAAGGGAACCGGTTGCACGGTAAGCAATCTCGCCCTTGTATGGCTCATATCCGTCAAAGATTGTATTTAAGATACCATTTCCCTTTGTATCGGTCATGAACTCACCACGATAGCCAATCAGGCCACGGGCAGGAATCTTGAACTCAAGTCTGGTATATCCACCGGCAATTGAGCCCATGTTTCTGAGCTCACCCTTACGCTGCTGGAGTTTTGAAATAACTGCACCGGTAAAATCATCTGGTACATCCACATATGCGATTTCCATTGGCTCAAGCTTCTTGCCGTTTTCGTCTGTGTGGTAGAGTACCTCAGCCTTTGATACAGCAAACTCATAACCCTCACGACGCATGTTCTCAATAAGAACTGATAAATGAAGCTCACCACGTCCTGACACCTTGAGAGAATCAGGAGAGTCTGTATCCTCTACACGGAGAGACACGTCTGTGTTTAACTCACGAAGGAGTCTGTCACGGATGTGGCGTGATGTAACGTATTTTCCTTCCTGACCGGCAAGTGGACTGTCATTTACGATGAAGTTCATAGAGATTGTAGGCTCTGAAATCTTCTGGAATGGGATAGCCTCTGGTGCCTCAGGAGCACAGATTGTATCACCAATCTTTAAATCAGCAATACCTGAGATTGCTACGATAGAACCGATTCCAGCCTCTGTTACGTCTACCTTGTTCAGTCCATCGTACTCATAGAGCTTACTGATACGGACTCTTTCTCTGCGGTCTGGATCATGGTGATTAACAACGACTGCCTCCTGATTTACCTTTAAGAGTCCGTTGTCTACCTTACCGATACCGATACGTCCCACATACTCGTTGTAGTCGATGGTTGAGATAAGCACCTGTGTGTTTGCATCAGGGTCTCCTGTTGGAGCCGGGATGTAGTTGATGATTGTCTCAAAGAGAGGAGTCATATCCTTTCTCTCGTCATCAATATTGAGCATTGCGTATCCGTCTCTTGCTGATGCAAAAACGAATGGGCAGTCAAGCTGCTCGTCTGATGCGTCAAGATCCATGAAGAGCTCAAGGACCTCGTCGATTACTTCATCAGGTCTTGCTTCCGGACGGTCAATCTTGTTTACACATACGACGATTGGAAGTTTTAAGGCAAGAGCCTTCATAACTACGAATTTTGTCTGTGGCATAACACCCTCGAAAGCATCTACCACGAGGATTACACCATTTACCATCTTGAGAACTCGCTCAACCTCGCCACCGAAGTCAGCGTGTCCAGGTGTATCAATAATATTTATCTTAATGTCCTTGTACTGTACAGCTGTGTTTTTAGAAAGAATAGTGATACCTCTTTCTTTCTCAATGTCATTGGAATCCATGACACGTTCCTGAACCTCCTGATTATCACGGAACACACCAGACTGCTTAAGCAATTCATCCACGAGTGTTGTCTTACCATGGTCAACGTGGGCTATAATTGCGATATTACGAATGTGGTCTCTAGTTGTTATCATAATTTTTCCGCCTTTCAATAGACATGTTTGCAACTGTCTTATTTTATCACAAATTCAGCGTTTGACAAGGTCATTACTTATTTTTATGTAAAATGTCGGATTTTGTAGTGGAATTATCGACAGAGTTTGAGAAAATATACATAGAAAAAATGATAAAAATTGAGAGAATAAGCATTTTACAAAAGGAAGGGAGAAAATTCATGTCAGATAAAATGTTTGAAAATAACCAGGTGTCGCTAGTCGGGGAAATCGTATCGGAGCTGACTTTCAGCCATGAAGTATATGGAGAGGGCTTCTATACGATGGAAATCTCTGTGAGGAGATTATCGGATTATGTGGACTATATTCCGGTCATGGTGTCTGAGCGATTGATTGATGTGGAGGGCAGCTATGTAGGCCAGTATGTGTACATAGGGGGACAGTTCAGGTCTTTCAACAGGCACGATGAGAAAAAGAACAGGCTTGTGCTGTCCATGTTTGCCAGGGAATTGGAGCTTTTGGAGGATGGCAGCGATGATGACGCTATGAATCAGATTTTTCTGGATGGCTTTATCTGCAAGGAGGCTATTTACAGAAAGACACCTCTTGGAAGAGAGATTGCAGACCTGCTTGTGGCTGTAAACCGTTCCTATGGCAAGTCGGACTACATACCATGTATCTGCTGGGGCAGAAATGCCAGATTCGCAGCAGGCTTTGAGGTTGGCACCCATGTCCAGATCTGGGGACGAATCCAGAGCAGGGAGTATGTCAAAAAGATTAATGAGACCGAGGCTGAACAGAGAGTTGCCTATGAAGTTTCAGTCAGCAAGATTGATTTTATTGAGGACTAAAATGGACTGATAAAAATTACAAAAAAATTACAAATTTGACAAAAATATGTACTCTGTGGTATATTTCGATATTATTTGATCTGGTAACAGTGGAGGCAATTATGAGCGAAGGTGTCATAAAGGTTTATTATGGCGAAGGCAGAGGAAAGACAACGGCGGCTATAGGCAACGCTATACAGACTGCAATAGACGGCAGGGAAGCTATCATTATCCAGTTTTTAAAGGGAAAAAATGAGAGCAAACAGGAATTTTTCAAGAGATTGGAGCCGGAAATAAAGTATTTCAATTTTGCAAAGGCAGAGATTCCATTTGAGGAGCTTGACGAGGAAAAGAAGATGGAAGAAGCCATGAACATGAAAAATGTCTTTAACTATGGCAAAAAAGTAATTGCTACTGGAGCCTGTGATCTGATAGTGTTGGATGAAGTATTAGGTCTTGTGGATCAGAAGGTTATAAGTCTTCAGGATATCAGAGAGATGCTTGAGGCAAAGCCTGATGATATGACAGTTATCTGTACAGGAAGAGTGCTGGCTGACGAAATCAGAGAGCTTGCAGATGAGGTGTATAACATAACCTTTGAAAAGTAAGCACCTGCAAACATTTCGTTGACAAGGGCGTATGCCAGTGCTACTATGAGTATAGTTTAATAAAGAGATAGAGGATGCGCGAATTATCAGTAACACAGAGGATGTAGCAGAGGCAGAGGATGATGTGTGAAAGGAATAGCGCCGAAAGCTTTTGATGCTGCAATCACTAGCTTGGGAGCAGGGTGAATAATTCTGTTACTGTCATCGCAAGATGGAGGGCTATCAGTTTCGTATATAATTTTATGTGAATTTTGACCAGCCTTTATGGGCTGGTCATTTTATCGTATAAAAGCAGTACGATGAACAAGTCTGGATGCAAGCTGGCTTGCAAGACAGACTTGTGAAATCGGACGGCCTAACGAAAAGCGAGAATCATAGTTGCGAAGCAACGGAAAAGCAGCGCAAGCTGCGGATTCGAGCTTTTCGTTAGGTTTATCATATAAAAGCAGTACGATGAACAAGGAAAAGTATAAGGAGAAAATCATGGCAATTTTTAAAGGTGCAGGTGTCGCAATCGTAACACCTATGAAGAGTAATGAAGAAGTAAATTATGAGAAGCTGGAGGAACTTATTGACTTCCAGATTAAAGAAGGCACAGACGCAATCATCATTGCCGGAACAACCGGTGAGAGCTCATGCCTTACAATGGAGGAGCACAGGGATGTTATTGAGGCAGCAGTCAGGTTTGTAAACCATAGAGTCCCTGTTGTTGCAGGAACTGGCTCAAACTGCACACAGACAGCAATCCAGCTCTCAAAGGAGGCTGAGGAGGCTGGCGTGGATGGTCTCTTAATCGTCACTCCATACTACAACAAGACTTCACAGGCAGGACTTGTAAAGCACTATTCAAGCATTGCGCAAAACACAAAGTGTCCTATCATTATGTATAATGTGCCGGGCAGAACAGGCTGTAATCTGCTTCCTGAGACAGTTGCCACACTTTATAATATGGAAGAAAATATCGTAGGCTTAAAGGAAGCAACCGGAAATATGGCACAGGCCTCAAAGACTATGAACCTTACAGATGGCAAGCTTGACATGTATTCAGGAGAAGACGGACTTGTACTTCCTCTTATGTCAATCGGAGCAGTGGGAGTTATCTCTGTATGGAGCAATGTGGCTCCTGCCAAGGTACATGCCCTTTGTGACAGCTTCTTTAAGGGTGATATTGCTACAGCACAGAAACTTCAGAGAGAGGCACTTCCACTGGTGGATGCCCTTTTCTCAGATGTAAATCCAATTCCTGTCAAGACAGCTATGAATCTGATGGGAATGGAGGCAGGACCACTTCGTCTTCCACTCTGCGAGATGGGGGATGAGGCAAAGGCTAAGCTTGCCATGGCTATGACAGAGTATGGTCTTAAGCTTGCATAATAAAAGTAATCCATACAAAGGAGATTTGATATAAAATGACAAGAGTAATAATGAATGGCTGCAACGGAAAAATGGGACAGTGTATCACAGGTATCTGTAAGGCAGATGAGGATATAGAAATCGTTGCAGGAATAGACTTATATGATGGAATTAAAAATGACTATCCCGTGTTTGCGTCAATTGACAAGTGTGACGTGGAGGCAGATGTGGTAATTGATTTCTCTAATGCCAAGGCTGTGGATTCGGTACTGGACTACTGCGTAGAGAAGCAGATTCCGGTTGTCTTATGCACAACTGGTCTTTCGGATGAGCAGCTTGCCAGGGTAGAGGAGTGCTATAAGAAGGTGGCTATACTTAAGTCAGCAAATATGTCTCTGGGAATCAACACACTCATGGAGCTTCTTAAAAAAGCTGCCCAGGTATTTGCACCGGCTGGCTTTGATATGGAAATCGTGGAGAAGCACCATAACTTAAAGCTTGATGCACCAAGTGGTACAGCTCTTGCCCTTGCGGATTCAATGAATGAGGCTTTGGAGCAGGATTACACCTACAAGTATGACAGAAGTCAGGAAAGAAAGCAGAGAGACAAGTACGAGATCGGTATCTCATCAGTCCGCGGCGGAAATATAGTGGGAGAGCATGAGGTGCTTTTCTGTGGACAGGATGAGGTTATTGAGTTTAAGCATACAGCTTACTCAAAGGCTGTATTTGCCAAGGGGGCTGTGGAGGCTGCCAAGTTCTTAAAGGGAAAAGGCGCAGGTCACTATGACATGGCAGATGTTATCGCTGCAAAATAAAAATAACAATTGCAAAATGTGATTATTCCTGTATTATATACATAGGATAAGTTTATTCAGTCTCATCATAATCGTGGTGGGACTGAATTGCTGAATACCTCAAGAAAAAACGAAAGGACATAACCATGATCAACAAATTAGTAGACAAAATCAAAAAGACAAATGCACCTATAGTAGTAGGTCTGGATCCAATGCTTTCCTATGTGCCGGAGCATATTCAGAAGAAGGCATTTGAGGAATTTGGAGAGACTCCGGCAGGAGCAGCAGAGGCTGTCTGGCAGTATAACAAAGCAATTGTAGATGCTACATATGATTTGATTCCAGCGGTTAAGCCACAGATTGCCATGTATGAGCAGTTTGGAATTGAGGGTGTGAAAGCCTTCCAGAAGACAGTTGATTATTGCCACGAGAAGGATTTGGTGGTTATTGGAGATGTTAAGCGTGGAGATATAGGCTCTACATCTGCTGCCTATGCAACAGGACATCTGGGAAAGGTACAGATTGGAAGCAAGAGCTATTCAACCTTTAACGAAGATTTTGCAACAGTTAATCCATATCTTGGAACAGATGGAATCAAGCCTTTTGTAGATGTATGCAAAGAGGAGAAGAAGGGTATCTTTATCCTTGTGAAGACTTCCAACCCATCAAGTGGAGAGTTTCAGGATCGTCTCATCGACGGCAGACCATTATATGAGCATGTAGGCGAGAAGGTAGCTGAGTGGGGCGCAGAGTGTATGGGCGATTCCTATAGCTACGTGGGAGCTGTTGTAGGTGCTACATATCCAGAGCAGGGCAAGCTTTTAAGGAAAGTAATGCCTAAGAGCTTTATTCTGGTACCGGGTTATGGCGCTCAGGGAGGAAAGGGAGCAGACCTTGTACATTTCTTCAATGAGGATGGACTGGGAGCAATAGTAAACTCATCAAGAGGTATCATAGCTGCTTACAAGCAGGACAAGTACAAGGAGATGGGAATTACTCCGGAGAATTTTGCAGATGCATCCCGTGCGGCAGTTGAGGATATGATAGCTGATATAGCAGGAGCTCTTGCAAACAAATAGATTAAAACTGGATTTAATTAATACATAAAATTACAGCAGGTGTTTTTATGTATGTTATGTATTATAAGGGCAGAACCTGTGGGTGCTGCCCGATTTTTTAGGAGATAAAATATATGGCAGAGAAATATGAAGAGATAGTTACAGTTCTGTCTCAGAGAAGTCTGGGAAACGACATATACGATTTGGTATTGCAGACAAAGGACATAGCAAGGGCTGCAAAGGCAGGACAGTTTGTATCAGTATACAGCAACGATAAGAGCAAGCTTCTTCCAAGACCTATAAGCCTCTGTGGAATTGACAGAGAGAAGGGAACATTAAGACTTGTCTACAGGGTAACAGGTCAGGGAACAGGAACAGAGGAGTTCTCAAGACTTAAAGAGGGAGATACAGTTAAGCTTTTAGGACCTCTCGGAAACGGATTTACAGTAGAGTCTGGGAAAAAAGCCTTCCTGATTGGTGGTGGAATCGGTGTGCCTCCTATGCTTCAGCTTGCAAAGGAGATGAAAGCTGCCGGCGAGAACCTGCAGGTTGTAATGGGCTACAGAAATGCAGATACCTTCCTGCTGGATGAGTTTGAGGCGGTGGCAGAGACTTTTGTGGCTACTGAGGATGGAAGCCTTGGCACAAAGGGAAATGTCATAGATGCCATTAAAAACGAAAAATTAAATGCAGATGTAATATATGCCTGCGGCCCGACACCTATGCTTAAAGCATTGAAGAACTACGCTGAGGAAAATAACATGGTCTGCTATATATCCATGGAAGAGAGGATGGCATGTGGTATCGGAGCCTGTCTGGCATGTGTGTGCAAGAGCAGGGATAAGGATGCCCACTCAAATGTAAACAACAAGCGTATCTGCAAGGAAGGACCTGTATTTAATGCAAAGGAGGTAGAGCTGTAATGAATATGTCAGTTAATATCGCAGGAGTTGAATGGAAAAATCCTGTCACAGTTGCCTCTGGAACCTTTGGTTCAGGTGCGGAATACAGTGAGTTTACAGACTTAAATAAGCTTGGAGCGGTAACTACAAAGGGTGTGGCAAATGTGCCATGGGCAGGCAATCCTACACCAAGGGTCGCTGAGGTGTACGGTGGAATGTTAAATGCTGTAGGGCTTCAGAATCCGGGTATAGATTTGTTCTGCCAGAGAGACATACCTTTTCTTAAAAAGTATGATACAAGGATTGTAGTAAACGTGTGTGGTCACTCTACAGAGGAGTATGTAGCTGTAGTTGAGAGGCTGGCAGATGAGCCGGTTGATATGCTTGAAATCAATATCTCCTGTCCTAATGTAAAGGAGGGCGGTATTGCCTTTGGTCAGGATCCAAGGGCAGTGGAAGCCATCACAAAAGAGATGAAGAGGCATGCAAAGCAGCCTGTTATCATGAAGCTTTCACCTAATGTGACAGACATTACTGAGATGGCAAGGGCAGCAGAGGCAGGTGGAGCGGATGCACTTTCCCTTATCAATACAATCACAGGCATGAAGATTGATATAAACAGACAGAAGTTTGTGCTTGCTAATAAGACTGGCGGCATGAGCGGTCCTGCTATTCATCCTGTAGCTGTGAGAATGGTTTATCAGACCTATCATGCAGTGAATATTCCAATCATTGGAATGGGCGGTATCATGGATGCAAATGATGCAATTGAGATGATTCTTGCCGGAGCCACAGCAGTGTCTGTTGGAACAGCAAATTTCACAGACCCAAGGGCGGCAGAGAAGGTTGTAGCTGGAATAGAGGAATACATGAAGAAATATAATGTAGCTGATATCAAGGACTTGGTTGTTGCAGTACACGAGTAAAGAGAAGCTGCCATACTTTGGTATACATAAAACCTGCCACCAACCGAACCTGCCACTGGCAGGTTCTCTGGATGCATGGCAACCGGCAGCTTTTATTGCATGCTTTGGCATAAAAGAGCAGTCCCATGGAGAGAAGGGACTGCTTTTCATATGTTTTATAAAAAGAAGAAAGTTTTTTGGATTGTTTAGAACTATTCGCCAAATACTGCCTTGTAATCAGCCTGGAATTTTGCAATTCCCTGATCAGTAAGCGGATGCTTTGTCATCTGCTCAATTACCTTGTAAGGAATTGTAGCAATATCTGCTCCAGCAAGAGCGCAATCTGTAACATGGATTGGATTTCTGATTGAAGCAGCGATAATCTCTGTCTCATATCCATAAATAGAGAAGATTTCAGCAATATCTCTGATTAAATCAATACCAGCCTGGCTGATGTCATCAAGTCTGCCAAGGAATGGTGATACATATGTAGCTCCTGCGTTTGCAGCAAGGATAGCCTGGTTTGCTGTGAAGATAAGAGTAACATTTGTCTTGATACCCTCTGCAGAAAGTACCTTGACAGCCTTAAGACCCTCAATGGTCATTGGAATCTTAACAACCATGTTTGGATGAAGGGCTGCGATTTCACGTCCCTCTTTAATCATTCCCTCAGCATCAACTGTAGTAGCCTTTACCTCGCCGGAGATAGGTCCATCAACGATAGAAGCAATCTCTTTTAAAATCTCTTCCTGTGGACGTCCACCCTCTTTAGCGATGAGTGATGGATTTGTGGTAACACCACAGATAACACCCATGTCGTTTGCTTTCTTAATTTCTTCAATTTTTCCTGTGTCTACAAATATTTTCATTTTAAACCTCCCACTTGATTTATATGCCTAAGCATTTGTTTTTCATTTTGTGTTCAAATAGAATATAACACTAAACGAAAGAAAACGCAAGAGAAAACAAAAGAAAAACACTAAAAATGTATAAAAACAAATAGTATCACAGAGGATGAAACATATAATAAGCGAAAATAAGTGTAAAGATTATGAATATAGTACAAAATGGCAAACAAACACTTAATAAACGCAAATTCGATAGAAAGAACATCCTGGATGTGATAATATATAAAAGACACAGATATATATAGCTATAGAGATAAACTATGTGCGGCCATATAGGGAGGAAGCTATAATATGCTACAGGCAGAAAGACAAAATGAAATCCTTGAGCATCTGAGGAAAAACGGAAGGGCAACCACAGCAGAACTGAGTGAGATGCTGGGGGTATCAGCCACAACCATTAGAACCGACTTGAACCAGATGGACAAGGATGGGCTGCTCACAAAAACCCATGGAGGAGCTCTGTTCAAGGCATCCGGAAAGAACGAGCGGGAGCTGACGTCACGAGCCTACCATTTTCATGAGAGAGCACTGGAAAACAAAACGGAAAAAGAAGCAATCGCTAATCTGGCAAAAGAATATGTGAAAGACCATATGTGTATTTTTCTGGACGCAAGCTCCACAGCATATACACTGGGCTTAAAGCTTACAGGCTACACCCAGCTCACAATCATCACAAATGGAATAAATCTGGCACTTGAGCTTAAGGATGTGCCGGGAATCACTGTAATTCTGACAGGGGGAATTGTGACATCTGCGTCCTCATCTATAGAGGGCTTGCTGGGACAGGATTTGCTTAAAAAAATACACACAGATATTGCTTTTGTGTCAGCCAGAGGATTTTCTCTGGATAACGGACTTACAGATTTTAGTATATATGAGGCTGATTTAAAGAGAGAATGTGTGAAGTGTTCAGCTAAGACAATTGCGCTTGTGGACCATACAAAGTTTGGTTCTGCATCTATTTCAAGCTATGCGTCGCTGGATGACATCAATATGGTGATTACGGACAGTGGCATAACAGATGAGACGCTGGCAGTCTACAGAGAGAGCGGTGTGGATGTGGCAGTGGCTAGGTAGAGAGCATATACGTTTTGATTGTCATATTATGTACAAGTGCTGAGTGGAGTGTAAGTGTAAGAACTATTAAACAAATCATGTAAATGTTAAATGCAGATATAATAATATAGAGCGATGTGAAAGGAGAATGTGCAATGATACTGGATTTTGACAAAATTGAAGAAAAGGTTATCCCGGAGTTTAAGGGAGGAGAAAAGAACTTTATCCCACATATGTTTACAGATGACAATGTCAAGATAATGAGAGCAAGGCTTGAGCCAGGTGCATCTATTGGCTATCACATTCATGACATTAACAGTGAGATTATTTTCCTGCTAAAGGGTACTGGCGTCGTGATTTATGATGATGAGAGGGAAATCCTCGAAGCTGGGCAGTGCCATTATTGTCCTATGGGGCACAGCCACAGCCTGAGGAATGAGAGCCATGAGGATATTGAGTTTTATGCGGTTGTGCCTGAGCATGTGTAGGAATATTATCAATAAAAAAGTAAATCAGGGAGAAAATCATGAGTGAATATGCAGTAAATCAGGAAAAGTACGCAGCACTTGCAAGACAGGCAGCAGCCGAGGGCTGTGTACTCTTAAAAAACGATAAGGAGACACTTCCTATACAAGAAGGTGAGAAAATCGCAGTCTTTGGGCGTGCGGCTTTTAACTATTATAAGAGCGGACTTGGTTCTGGTGGACTTGTAAATACCCGATATGTGGTAGGAATACTTGACGCCTTAAAGGCAGAGAAAAATATTGAGCTGGACGTAGATGTCCTCAGAGCCTATGAGAGCTGGCTCAAGGACAATCCTTATGACGAGGGTCAGGGCTGGGGCAAGGTGCCATGGTCACAGAAGGAGATGCCACTGGATGATGCTCTTGTGGAGCAGGCGGCAAAAAATAACGACAAGGCAGTTATTATAATAGGAAGAACTGCTGGCGAAGACCAGGACACTTTTGATAAGCCGGGGCAGTACAGATTAAGTGATGTAGAACTTGATACTATAAGGAAAGTTAAAACAAGCTTTAACAAAGCGGTTGTACTCTTAAATGTGGGCAACATCATTGACATGAAGTGGGTTGATGAGCTTAAGCCTGACGCTGTCATGTATGTATGGCAGGGCGGTCAGGAAGGCGGAAATGGTGTCTGTGATGTCCTGACCGGCAGGGTAAATCCATGTGGTTCCCTCACAGATACCATTGCCTGCAATATTTCAGATTATCCATCTGATGCGAATTTTGGTGATGATGAAAAAAATTACTATAAGGAAGACATATATGTGGGCTACAGATATTTTGAGACTTTTGCAAGGGACAAGGTGATATATCCATTCGGATATGGTCTGTCCTATACTACTTTTGAAAACAAGTACAATCTGGAAAAGCCATGTACTATATGCGGCGGCGATACTAATAAGCTCACAGTGTATGTGTCGGTGAAAAACACAGGAAAATACCCAGGCAAAGAGACCATACAGGTATATGTAAAGGCACCAAACGGAAAGCTTGGAAAAGCAGAGAGAGTCCTGTGCGCTTATGCCAAGACTAAGACCCTTAAAGTCGGTGAGACCCAGGAGCTTGCTCTTGTAATCCTAAAAAAAGACATAGCGTCCTTTGACGACAGCGGTGCTACAGGACATAAAAAT
>ERZ1031798.213-NODE-213-length-15912-cov-12.081100_pt1 | contig 15912 bp, 7 predicted proteins | sample MGYA00517882_ERZ1031798 | MGnify/ENA primary metagenome ERZ1031798 (study PRJEB33719, sample SAMN04261244) | wastewater metagenome | biome: rural village; feature: human; material: feces | host: Homo sapiens | place: El Salvador | collected 2013-01-07 ...
TGGAGGATGGGTGTCGAGAGCAACGCTCTCGTAAAGCCCATTCGCCAAACGATATAATGAACCCGAAGGGTGTGCCAACAAAAGGTATGTGGATAAAGGTTTTTGTCAAAGCCCTGCCTTGCCGTCCGACACAATATTTGCATTTCTGATGCTCAATACTCCTCGTTCAGCGCACGACAAAATCTTTAGTGCGAAATTCTTGAGTTTTGAACGTTTTGAGATAATGTGTTTATACACAGTATGTTATGCGGTTTCTTGAACGATACGTTATGAAATCAGACTCGTAAAGGAGCCTCTTTTTGTTGCAATAGAGCCTCTTTTACACTCCAATACAGTCACTGTTGTCATACAATAAAGCCTCTTTTACACTCTGATAGTGGCACTATCGGACTGTAAAAGAGGCTTTATCGTTATGCGCAGGTGCTGTTTGCACAGCAGAATACCGTAAAAACAGCAAACCGGAACTCTATAATCAATTTTTATTTTGTAACATGTTTTTACTCTTTGTACGATATTTGCATGGCAGGACAGATGATTAAAACGACAATAGAGACAATAGAGACAACTGGCTTAGCCTTCAAACAAATACATTGTCACAAAAGTAAGTTGTCTCCATTGTCTCTATTGTCGTTAAAAAAAGAAGCCTGTAACAGGGACTGACACACTCCGTATGATGTTGAGGATGATTTAGAACGAGGTGTCCATAAACTTCTTTGCGTCTTCCCCTTCGATGCCGTTCTGCTTGAGGATGTTGGCAAGCGAACCGTAGTTCGTGCGGAACGTCTCCACTATCTGCTTCTGCTTCTCGGGATTATAGGTCATGGCTATACCTGCTGACTCCATTGTTCCGAGAGGCTCGGCGAACACGATGGCAGGGTTGCGGTATTTCATCGCTACGCAGTTCTGCTGGATGTGGCGGAACTTTCCGATGAGTCCGTCCGTGAGAACCGGAGCGTCCTTCGCATAGCTTATCTCCACAACCTTTTCTTTCGAGCAGTCGGTCTCAGGTATGTTGACGAGCAAGGAAAGCTTGTTTCCGTCGTATTCGAAATCCGTCTGCTTGCCGTCTACCGTCACCTTCTCAGGAACGGTAGAAGCCACGAGCTTCAGTCTGAACTGTCGGTGTGAAGGCATGCCGCTGTATTCGCCCTTACGTGCTCCTATCTTAACGCACAATGTGCCGTCGGCAGAGTGAGTGGACGAGAGCTGGGTGGTGGCGTAAGCCGTGGCATACTTCTTGTCATTGCCGTTGTCCTCATACATGTCGAATTGCGTATTCACGTTGCCGGGATATACGGTTACGGTGACAGCCTCGTCGTTGTTGCGCAGATTCTTCACGTCGCCGTACTGCGGGATGATGCTTCCGGCTTTGATGTAGACAGGATATTCGTCCAGCAGGAAGCGGCGCTCTACAGTCTGTCCGCCCTTCAGCATCGTTCCTGACGACAGTTCGTACCAGTCGCATCCTGCCGGCAGCCAGACGTTCTGTTCTGACACGCCGTTGTTCATCGGCTTTGTGATGGGATAGACGAGGAAGTTGTCGCCGAACATATATTCGTTGCGGTTGCTGTAAGCCTCCTTCGTGTCAGGATAGTCATAATACATCGGTCGGCACAGCGACACGCCGGTGTCGTAGGCATGACGCGCCATGGTGTAAATGTAAGGCGCGAGCGAGTAGCGTTGCTTGATGATGTCGCGGATGATGTCGCGCTCCTTGTCGGCAAATACCCACGGCTCCTTGTTCAGTCCGGCGTTCTTTGTGGAATGCGTGCGCAGCACAGGGCTGAAGGCTCCGAACTGCATCCAGCGTATATACATCTCCGGATTGATGGAGTCGGCTCCCATGTGTCCGCCGATGTCGTGGCTCCAGTAGCCGTAGAGCACGTTTGAGGCGGTGGAGTTGTAGTAAGGTTGGAAGTCGAGCGACTTCCAGCTTATGATGGCATCTCCCGAGAATCCTATCTGATAGCGGTGGTTGCCCAGTCCGCCCCAACGATGATAGAGCATCGGACGTGTGTCGTGATGTCGCTCCATGTCGGTGAATGTGGTATAGTTTATCCACCAGATGTTGCTCAGACGCGGAAATTCCTTGTCGTTGTCCCATTGCTGCCAGTCGAGCCACCAGAAGTCGATGCCGTCATGTTCCATCGGACGTAGAATCTTGTCGTACCATCCCTGCATGAATCTCTTTGACGAAGCGTTCCATGGGATGTCCTTCTTCTCGGCAGGATTGATGCCCATCCATCGCGCCATGTCGTCATATCCTTCTTCATAATATTTTATTCCGTCGGCGGGATGCAGGTTGACTGTGGTCTCGAGTTGCTGCTGCTTTACCCATTTCAGGAAGCCCTTGGGCGAGGGGAAGAGTCGTTTGTTCCATGTATATCCGGTCCATCCGCCACGTCCTTCCTCGGTGTAATGCCAGTCCATGTCCACTACGAGCACGTCCATCGGTATGTTGTATGACTGCATCTTGCCGACGAGCTGGCGCAGTTCGTTGTCGCTATATCCCCAATAGCGCGACCACCAGTAGCCGAACGCATAGCGCGGCGGCAGCGGTTCCTTTCCTGCGAAGACCGTAAAGTCGTGCAGAGCCTTCTTATAGTCGTTGCCGTATGCGAGGAAATACATGTCCTGCGTCTTGCCCTCGTTAGGACGATGCTCCACCCACTGCCAGTCGCTGTTGTCGAAGACATAGCCCTCGGAATCGTCTATGAGAGTCCATCCGCTCCTTGAGAGCAGTCCGTCCTCAATGGGCATCTTGCCCGTATCGCCACGCGAGTCGCCGTCATATCCGTCGAGAGTGCGGTATGTGCCCTTCAGATTGGCGTCAGGCGCGTCCTTCTGTCCAGGATGCCATGCGAAGGGAATGAGGTGTTTGCCGTCGGCAGTCTTCTTTTTGGTCTTTGCCGAGACGATGGAGAGATTGCGTTCGGTGAGCGGACCTGAGCCTTTCGTGTAGGAGAGAGTGAGATAATCTGTGGATATCACAACCTTCTTAGACGTCTCGTTCTTCTTGTATTTCACTTCCGGATACGAGCGGTTGACGGCAATGAACGACTTGTTGTCAAGGAATTTGCCGTCCGGCGCATATTCCATGCGCACGGTTCCGTCGGTGACAAGCGTGAAGCGCACGTTGCTGTCCTGATAGACAACATTGGCATTCTGGGCTGCTGCGGTGAGCGAAAGAGCTGAGAGGGCAGAGGAGAGAGCCAGCAATTTGTAAGATGAATACTTTTGTTTCATTATCAGTATAGGTTTATTGTTGGAATAGTTATAGGGTGACTGTCTTTATAAATCAGTAATAGGAGAGTGTGCCAATATTGTCACACCCTCCTGAAAATATATTACTACAAAAATCAAACCGTTTTTTATTTTGCCATAAGGCTGACAGCGAATCCGCCGCCACGTGACTGCTTCAGCTTCAGCACATCACCTTTCTTGACTGTACGGTGAGTGATGACGTAGGCAGAAGGATTTTTCTCGTAGTCGGCGTTTGGCGCATCCTGATAGATGGTGCAGTCATACTTGCGTCCTTTGTCGAGGAAGTCGAGGCGCACTACTGACTTATGGCCTTCGGCATCGCACTTGCCTCCTACGAACCAGTTGGCCGTACCTTTGGCCTTGCGTGCCACCGTGATATACTTGGCAGGTTCGGCTTCCAGGTAGCGAGAGTCGTCCCAGTCGCAAGCCACGTCACGTATAAACTGGAAAGCATCGTCATACTTCTCATAATTCTCGGGCAGGTCGGCTGCCATCTGCAGCGGCGAGTACATCGTCAGATAGAGAGCCAGCTGTCCGCAGAGAGTGGTGTGGACATACGACTTGTTGTCGCACCATTCACTAAGCTTCGTGACGAAGATGCCAGGAGTGTAGTCCATCGGACCGCCCTGCAGACGTGTGAACGGCAGGATGACGGTGTGGTAAGGCTCGCTGCCGCCGAACGCCTCATACTCTGTTCCGCGTGCCGACTCGTTGCCGACGAGATTGGGCCATGTGCGGCAAAGTCCGGTAGGACGTGTTGCCTCATGAGCGTTCACCATGATGTGGTGCTTGGCAGCCTCCTTGATGCAGTAGAGATAGTGGTTGTTGGTGGACTGCGAGTAATGGTAGTCGCCTCGCGGAATGATGTCGCCCACGTAGCCGCTCTTCACGGCATCATAGCCATACTTGTTCATCAGCGAATATGCAGCTTCGAGATGACGCTCATAGTTCTGTGTGGAACCGCTCGTCTCGTGGTGCATCATCAGCTTCACGCCCTTTGAGTGGGCATAGTCGTTGAGATACTTGATGTCGAAGTCGGGATAAGGAGTCTGGAAGTCGAACACATAGTCCTTATAATGACCGAACCAGTCTTCCCAGCCGATGTTCCATCCTTCCACCAGAACCTCCTGCAGTCCGTTCTTCGCGGCGAAGTCGATATATCGCTTCACGTTCTCGGTGTTGGCAGGATGCTGTCCGTGGGGACGACACTTCGAGTAGTCAAGGTTCTCCAGATTTACTGACGGCAGATCGAAGGTGTAGCTCCATTGCTTGCCTCCGGCTATCATCTCCCACCACACTCCGCAATACTTCGTGGGATGAATCCATGACGTATCCTCTATCTTGCACGGCTCGTTGAGATTAAGAATAAGATTGGAAGCGAGCATGTCGCGAGCGTCGTCGCTTACTATCACTGTGCGCCACGGCGTGTTGAACGGAGTCTGCACGTAGCCCTTCATTCCCGTAGCGTCAGGTGTCAGCCACGACTCGAACACCATGTTCTTGTCGTCGAGATTGAGGTGCATCGTTGGGAAGTTGACGCAGGCTGCCTCATGCAGATTAATGTAGAGACCGTTGTCTGTCTTGAGCTGAAGGGATGTCTGGACACCGGTAGGCGAGAACTGTGTCTGAGAAGCGTTGGACGTTATGGCAGCCTTCATCTTTGATCGTATCTCGCTCATCTTTGATATGACGGTCTCATACTCCTGCGTGTCGTAGTCGCCGGGAATCCAGTAGGCGGTGTGGTCGCCCGTCATTGCAAACTGCGTGTGCTCTTCCTTCACTACTATATAGTTGAGCTTTTGCTGTTGCGGAAATTCGTAGCGCAGTCCCATACCGTCGTCATAGACACGGAAGCGGATGCGTATGTCGCGCTGCATGGAAGCCTGATTGAGCGTTACGGCGAGCTCGTTGTAATGGTTTCGGATGGTGGCAGTCTCGCCCCATACCGGACGCCATGTCTCGTCGAAGGTGGCTGTCTGCGTGTCCTTCACCGTGAAGCCGTCCATGAGGTCCTGCTCGTTCGTCCCGTTGGAGGCGTGCTTGTCCTTCGCCAGTTCCAGTCCGAGATGTGACGGACGTATCACTTCCTTCTTCTTGTAAGTCATCTCGTATGTGGGGCGTCCGTCCTGCAGATAGAACTTCACAGATACGTTGCCGTTAGGCGAGGTCACTGTCTGCGCGTTTGCCCCGAACGAGAGGGCAAGCGCAAGGGCTGTAAATAATGTTTTCTTCATCTTTTGTGCTTGTTTATTCTGCTACTATCATTGTCCAATACTTCAGCTGCGGCACCGTAAACACCACGAAGTCGCCTTCCTGACGATACTTCAGTTCCTGCGGAGCGCCACCGAGTTGGTCAGGTGATGCCACCCACAGCTTCTTCACGTTCTTGGCACGCATTCTTAGTGTAAGGTTATCCACGGCTTCCGGTTCCGGCATTGTGCCGTCCATGTCGCGCCAGCTGAGGCTGTTGGCTTGACGGAAGTTTATCAGATTCACCACCTGCTTGCCATTTATGTTCTTGCTGTATGCCGTGACATTGCCGAGAACGGGCGGCCAAGCATTGATGGTTACCACCGACTTGGCTGCTGCAATGTCTGCCTGAGTCTCGTTGCCACCGTCGCGAAGCAGGTTCTGGTAGGCTGTGAGGAAGTCGTAGTAAGCCACAATCTGCTTCTTTAGCTCGTCGCTCATCTTCACATCGGCATACGGGAAGTATTCTGAACTGAGCATATGTCTGGCTCCAAGCTCGAGATGTGATGCTCCGAGAGCGAACATCACGGCGTCTGTGAGCAGCACACCGGGAGTGTTAAACTCCGGCTTCTTGTGTCCGTAGTCCATGTATGCGGCATACACCTGTCCGAGTTTGTTGCCTGAATACAGACGATTGGCTTTCAGAATGTCGTGGAGATCGCTGAACTTGTCTTCGCTTCCCCATAACTCGGTGTACATAAAGTCCACGCATCCGGTGGAAACAATCTTGTCCGAGCCATAGTTGCTCACGGCGTTCATCACCAGACGCTTGTCGGGCTGGCGTTCCTTCATGGCGCGAATGAACGATGCATAGCCGTTGGGCAGATTCACCTGCGAGCCATAATAGTCGTAATCGGTGCCACGGTCGCCAAGCTGGTCGATGTGGAAGCCGTCGAAGTCGAGCGCTTTATACACGTCATCGTTGCGATCTGCGAGATAATTCTGCCAGTCTTTGTTAGACGGATTGACGAGATAGATGTCGCTCTTCCAGTCGGACGGCAACTGATGGCGGTCGCACTTCGAGTGGTTCTGGTCGGTGTATATATACCAATGGTCGCCCACGCCGTCTGCCTTAGCGTCGTCAAAGACGCCGAAGCAGAGATTATAGAACATGGCTTTCATGCCGAACGAGTGAGCCTGGGCGATGTAGTCCTTCACCACAGAAGTGTAGTTGTCGCGGTTGGCGATGTCCTTGTAGCTCTCGAGCAGATTGTCGGGAGTGCCGCCGAGCGGCCAGTGCTGCTTGTATTGCCAGTCATAGAACTGCAGACCGTTGATATGGCAGCGGTTGAGCAGCGACAGTTCGGAGGCTATCACGTCCGAAGTACGGTCGTTTCCGTATGAGGCAATGAAGCCATAGCGCGGGAATCGTGCCCAGTCGCTCGACACATCCACGCCGATAGTGGCGTAGATGGTCTGCTGGTTGTTGGCGTCTGTGGTGTAAATGTCAGCCATATAGCCAGTGTAGTCGGCCTGCGGAGCTGTCCATGTCCACGATGTCGATCCGATGTTCTCGTCCGCAATCACGTCCGCACCGTGACGATAGCGCACATGTGCCGATGAGGGCAGTGTGCCGTCCGTGACCGTGAAGCGCACCGTCTCGCCGGGCTTGTACGCCGCCTTGTCAGTGGAAACGCCGATAGAGATGTTGTCAGTGGTCTTCACTACGGTCTGTATGATGTCCGTCGGAACGGTAGCGGGGTCGTTATAGCTATTGTTATCGTCGCTGCATGAGCCTATCAATAGGGGCAGCGCTATTAGCAATGCATTCATTTTCATCTTATATTTTTGTTAGAATGTTAATTTTTTGAGATAGTTATGGTCTCGTTGAGCTGGTCCAGTGTGATGGTGTAAGTGCCCGACGATGTGATTTTCCATTTATAGTCGATGTCGCTGACGTTCACCGTCAGATACTGAGCCTTCAGCGTTTCGTCGCTCTTGTTGATGAAGAGCGCATGTTCGGCAGTGCCCTTTGGCTCGGCGTCGGGAGCAGAAGCCATAAACCACGCTCCGTTCCAGTCGCTCTGCTTGTCGCAAGAGAACTTCAGTTCGCCGGCGTTGAGCTGACCTGTCCATGTGAATACATAAGGACTCTTCGTTGCTGTCATCGGTGTAGCGTTGCCAAGATCCCATCCGTTGGGGGTGGCGTCGCCCACAAGGTAAATCATTTCGTAGGGATTGAATTCCTTCATCATCATGCGTTCCTTGCCCGAACGGATGTCAACGCATATCTTATAAGCCTTGCCAGTCTCGCTGTCCTGCAGGTACCACTTGTTGTCGGGGTCGAATCCAGAAACGAATTCCATGCTCTTGTCTGTGTAAGGAGCATTGGCCTGTGTGGCTTTATACATGTTCTCCCATGAGTTCATGGATGTTCCGAACTTAAACTCGCCGCCAACTCCCTGCTCAAAGTAGCGTCCCATGCGGAAGAGGAAGGGGTCGAGCACGTCCTGTGTCATCGGTTCAAAGCCCCAGCCTGTGGCATTGCCTACGAAGAACAGCTGGTCAAAGGCAGGGCTTATGCCCTCTGTCTTTTCTATGCTGACTGTAGCAGCAAGCAAATCCACGGTCACTTTATAGTCGTGTGCCTCGTTGATGGTCCATTTCTCGTCGGGTTGGTCGTCGCTTGTGCGGAGCACAGGAGCACCGTTGTCGCCGCGTCCGTATGAAGGAAGGAACTGTCCGAGAGTGGTTATGAACTTTATCTCGCCGCTATTGAGCTTGCCTTCCCAAGTGAAGAGGCCGTTGGTGGTGCGTGTCATCTCCGATGCATTGTCGGCGCTCCATCCGTTTGGAGCAGCGCTACCTATAATATACAATGTGGATGTGACCGGTTCGTACGGTGTAACGGTGAACTGCGTGGTGGCAGTCTGTGTCTCTTCCGCGCCGCTGACTATGGCAGTGACGCGTGCTTCGATGTCTATGGGTGTGCCAACGGTGCCTCCCATCTTGTCGAGAATGATGTTGTTAAGATTCTCCACGTTGGCGCTCCATGTGTAAGTCTGCGTCTGTTCGTCCACAGCCACGTAAGGCTGGGCGAAGTCGGTGCCAGCCTTAGCCAGCTCCAGACGATAGCTGATGCGGTTGCCGGTACCGTAATTGTTGCCGGTGGTCCAGTTCAGTGTGACGGCGTCACTTGCATGGCTGGTCTCTTCCAGAGCGGTCAGGGCTTGGTCTGCCGTGATTGTCAGCTGGTCGCGTCCTTTGTCCAGTTCGGTGTAGTCCTGGTCAGAGCAAGCGGAGAGGGCAAAGCCGATGAAAAGAAGAGCCAACAGACTATGAATGCAATTTATATATCGTTTCATATTGATTCTTTTTTTATTGTTTATAATGTTTCTTGACCTTTAATATCCAGGGTTCTGTGTCATCAGCTTGTTGGCGTCTCTCTCCGTCTGCGGGATGGGGAAGAGCAGGCGTTCCTTTGTGACGCGCGACTTTCCGATGGACTTGAGGAATTTCACGGCATAGTCGCCATGCTGCACGCGTATCATGTCAAACCATCTGTGGCCCTCAAACGCCAGTTCAATGCGGCGTTCGTGTATGATCTTTTCGCGCATAGCCTCCTGCGACAGTCCGCTCACATCCGGCAGACCGGCACGGCGGCGTACGATGTTGAGCGGTTCGGCAGCCTCAGAAGTCTTGCCCTGCTCATTAAGAGCCTCCGCCTTCATCAGCAGCACGTCGGCATAACGATAAACCACGAAGTTGGCAGGATTGGTGTTAAATTCGGGTGATACGCTCTTCGATACGAGGAACTTGCGCACGTTGTATCCCGTTGTGGAATAGCTGCTCTTGTATGCCATACCGTCAAAGTCAGGACATCCTTCGTACAGTACGGTGAGGTCTTTGCGCTTGTCGCCTTCCTCATACTGCGACATAAACTCTTCCGTAGGCTGATTCCATCCGTACGATCCTGCCACGAAGTTGGAGTTGCGCGGTCCCATGAACGTAGACAGCCAGCTTGACTGAGGATTATTTCCCCAGAAGTCGTACTCGGTATTGCCTGAGAACTGCACTTCGAAAATCGATTCAGGTCCGTTGTTTACGGTAGCGTCAAAGTTTGATTCGTACGTGCATTGGCTGAGGTCGTAGCCGAGAGCCGTCACCTCGTCGCACAGGCTCACCACCTTCTGATAATATTCAGTATTGTCAGGAGCGAGAGTGAGGTAAATGTCGGCGAGCATGGTGTAGGCAGCGTCCTTTGTGGCTCGTCCGAGATTGTCATCGTCCAGCTGGCTCTTGGCAGGCAGCAGTTCAGCAGCACGGTTGGTGTCCTCGATGATCTGCTTATACACATCGTCCACTGCAGCACGTGCTATGTCTGTGCTCTCGCCGGGATTGAACGGCTTAAGACGCAGAGGCACTCCACCGTACAGACGTACGAGAATGAAGTAATAATGTGCGCGGAGGAAGTAAGCCTCGCCGAGCGATCGTCCCAGAATGGTGCCCTTCTCGGGGTTCTTGCCTTCGAGAGCATTGATGAGGATGTTGCATTGTCCGATGCCCACCCATGGCGAACGCCACAAATAGAGCGCCATGCCGTTGTCGCTCTGTGTGGTGAAGTTGGAAGCCTGGACGGTCTCGATGCCGTCCGTACCGCCACCTGCACCCACCACGCTGTTGCCCGCAACGATGTCGAGAGTCCACAGGCGCTGGTTGTACATATTCGACGACTGAAGAGTTCGGTAGCAGGCGTTAGCCATCGACACTGCCACGTCCTCGTCTACTGTCGTCTCTGGGTCGACTGTGTTCTTTGGCTCACGGTCGAGGAAGTCGCTGCATGAGCACATCGAGCCTGCAAGCGCTATGTTGAGAGCCAGAATAAATATCTTTTTCATAATGATTCAAGTTGTTAGAAGTTTAGGTTTAATCCGATATTGAACGTACGTGAGATGGGATAGCTGGAGAGGTCGATGCCGTTGACGCCCACCTCGGGGTCGAAACCTGAGTATCCTGTTATGGTGGCTACGTTCTCGCAAGAGAAGGTGATGCGTGCCGAACTGAGCGTAAGGGCGCGGAGCCACTGCTGCGGCACATTGTAAGCGAGCGAGATGCTCTTCAGGCGCAGATAGGCACCATTCTCCACGTATCGGTCGCTGACGCGATTGTTCTGGTTGGGGTCGCCGTAGACGGCACGCGGCATTGAGGTGCTTGTGCCTTCGCCATGCCAGCGTGAGAGCACGTCGTTGAGCTGGTTGTATGCAGCCGACATGCCCGTGAGGTCAATCTTGTTGGCGTTGAAAATCTTGTTGCCAGCCACACCTTGCAGATAGACCGACAGCTCCAGCCCCTTCCAAGTGAGCGTATTGCTCATTGAGAAGATATGTGTAGGGTTAGGATTGCCTATGACCGTACGGTCGTTGTCGTTGATGACGCCGTCATTGTTGAGGTCCTTGAATCGGATGTCGCCCGGTTCGGCACCGGTCTGTATGGCGTGATTCTTCACTTCCTGCTCGTTCTGGAAGACGCCGTCTGTGACATAACCGTAGAACACGTTGATGGGCAGGTTGTTGGCAAGCATCGTGACGTACGAGTTGTTCACCTGATTGATATAGTAGGGAACGTCGCTGTTGAGGCTCTTTATCTTGTTTCGGTTGTACGTATAGACGATGCCCGTCTCCCACTGCAGCGGTCCCTGGATGTTCAGCGTGTTGAGCGAAACCTCAAAACCCGTGTTGCGTACCTTGCCCGCATTGGTGTACGTGGTGCTTGTATCCTCAAATCCCGACGTGATAGGAATGGAAGCCTTGACGAGCATGTCGCTCGTGTTCTTTATATAATAGTCGAATGTGAGGTGTGCACGCTGATTGAAGAGTGCTGCGTCAAATCCGATATTGGTCTGAGCCACCTGCTCCCAATGGATATTGGGATTGGCAAGCGTGGCAGACACGAGAGCCGACTGTTCTGTTCCTGCCTTGCCGAACGGATAGACGCTGGTGTTATACGAAGCCAGATAGCTGTAGTTGCCCACGCTTGCCTGGCTACCCGTAACGCCGTATCCGGCACGGATCTTAAGGTCGCTGAGAACATTGTTCTTCGGGAACCACTCTTCTTCGGAAGCACGCCAAGCCAACGACACAGAGGGGAACGTACCCCAACGGTTGTTTCTGCCGAAGCGTGACGATCCGTCACGGCGCACAGTGGCGGTGAGCAGATAACGGTCTGCATACTCATAGTTGAGGCGTGCCATGTAAGACATCAGCGCCCATTCCGTCTCGTTGCCCCCGATGGAATGCATCTTCTCGCCGTTATCCATCTCGTGCACGTCCTTATAGGCGAAGACGTTCTTCTGTGCGTTGAGATAGTCATAGTCGTTCCATTGTGCCGACGTACCAGCCATCACTCCCACGTGATGCTTCTTGGCGAATGTGTGGTCAAAGAGGAAATAATTGTCCCAAAGATACGTGAACGACTTGTTGTTGCTCTTGTATCGGCTGCTCTCCTCCACGGGCGACGGCTTCCAGTCGTGCTTGGGTGTAAAGCTGTCATTATCCCAGAACTTGGCGTCCAGTCCGAACGTGCTCTTCAGCTTGAGCCACTTCGTGAACGACACCTCTGCCGAGATGTTGCCGAGAAGATTATATCCCTTGGTGCTGCTATTGTCAGTAGTGGTGGGTCCGATTGGGTTTCGCACGCTGCCGTACCAAAGCGAGTTGCCCTCAGGTCCTGTCCATTCGCCGTTCTCGTCCTTGACGGCAAAGACGGGCAGAGCCTTGTATGTGCTGCCCAGGTCGTAGCTGCCCTGCTGCTTGCGGTCGGCAGACACGGTGATGTTGGAAGCCATCTTAAGCCACGGCAGCACCTGCGCGTCAGCGTTCTGCTGGAAGGTGAAGCGTCTGTACTTGACGCTTCTCACGATGCCCGTCTGGTCGAGCATGCCGCCTGATACATAATAATGTGCCTTGTCGCTGCCGCCTGAATAGCTGAGCGTGTAGTTTTGCATATATCCGGTACGGAGCAGCTCATCCACCCAGTCCGTGCCTTTGCCGAGCGCCGACGGGTCAGCCCATGCAGGGTTGGTGGCGTTGCCCGAATTGTTCATCATGTCGTTGCTCAGCGCAGCGTACTGGCTGGCATTGAGCAGTTTGGGAGTACGTGTGGCGTTCTGTATGGCAAGGTTGGCAGAAAGCGAAAGGCTTCCCTTGCCTTCCTTTCCCTTCTTGGTCGTGATCATGATTACGCCGTTGGCTCCACGGCTACCGTATATAGCCGTAGCCGAAGCGTCCTTCAGCACGTCCAGGCGCTCCACGTCAGCCATATTAAGAGCATTGATGCCAAGGTCGGTGGGCACGCCGTCAATCACGACGAGCGGGTCACAGTTGTTTATCGATCCCATACCACGCACCTTGATGGTGACGTTGTCGCCCGGCTTGCCTGCGTCCACCACCTGCAGACCGGCTATCTTACCCTGAATGGCCTGTCCGATGTTAGCCACCGGCGAGTTCTCCATGTCCTTTGCGGCAAGCGAACCTACGGCTCCCGTAAGGTCCTTCTTCTTCATTACGCCATAACCTACGACCACCAGCTCGTTGAGCTTGTGTACGTCCTCGGTCAGGACAATCTCAAGCGACGACTTGCCGTTTACAGCAACACGCTGGTTGTTGTATCCGATGTAGGAAATCTCGAGTTCTGCATTGTCGGGAACGGAGATAGAGAATTCTCCGTCAAGATTGGTTACTGTGGCATTCTTCGTGCCTTTTTGTCCGACGGAGGCTCCGATGATGGTCTCTCCATTGGCGTCCTTCACCACGCCGTGGATTGTCTTGCTCTGTGCGTATGCGCCTGCCGGCAACATTGCAAGAAACGAACATGCGACAATCTGGCTGATCCATTTTCGATTGGTTGGGTTCATATTATTTTACATTTTAGTTGTTAGGTCGAATTTACGGTTGCAAATTTAGGTGTTATTTCCGTAAGTTGTTATCGAAAGTACCATGTAAGTACATCATAATGAACTGTGTTATTACGTAATAATGTGATAATCAGAATATTGCAAAATTGTCTTCATTCGTTGAAGTACATGGTCTGAAAAAGCATAGGTATAGGACAGCCAAGGAATTTTGCCGTTTTATCGGTGTCGGGATGTAAAAAAAGGGATGCTTCTTATGTGTTTTTTATTCAAAATATGTAAATTTGCATCCATCTAACTAACCACTATAAATATCTTATATGCAACGTTACGTAGTCATTCTTCTGCTTTTTCTTACCACCATATCTTCTGCAATGGCTGACACCACCGACGATCTAATACAGCGTGTGGACAGCATCATGGACAACATATCGCAGATTTACGGCAAGAAACAGGCACGCATTGACTTCTATAAGAATATGGTAGAAAAGAGCCGCAAGCCAGAAACTCTCCTTTCTGCCTATGACAAACTGTACGACGAGTACTTCGTCTTTCAGTTCGACTCGGCTATGGTGTACGTCGATAAGGCAATACAGCTGGCTGACCGTATCGGCGACAAATACCATCACGACAAGTCGCGCATCGAGAAAGCGTCGCTGCTGGCGGTGGGCGGACTCTATGGCGAAGCTATGGGACTGCTCGGCGAGATCGATTCCTCGAAACTCGACGAGGATCTGCGCTTCACTTACACCATCACGCACTATTACGTCTACACTTATTGGGCTGACTATTGTCACGACAATACTTACTCGCCGCGCTATCGTGAACGTGCCGACTCTTACCTTAAGCAGGCTGTTGCGATGCTCCGTCCGACTGACTCGTATTATGATTTCTTCTGGGGAGAATACTATATATATGTGGAACGAAATGACCGACGCGCCCTACAGCATTACTTCAAGACTCTGAAAACGGTTCCCGTGGAGTCGCGCTGGTACGCCATGGCGTCGTATGCCATAGCCAATAACTACAGCGCCAACAACGACAACCGTAAATATGAGGAGTATATGCTCCGTGCGTGTATCAGCGATCTGCTCAACTGCACGCGCGAAAACCTTGCCATGCAAGACCTCGCCATGTATATGTTTAAGAAGGGAGACGACAACATCCTGCTGGCAGAACGTTACATCAACTTTGCCATGGACGATGCCAAGAACTATAACAACCGCCTGCGCATCATCGAGATATCGCAGAAACTGCCCGTCATCGTGTCTACATATCGTGAGAAACTGTCCTCGCAGAACAGCCTGATGAGAATGGCATTGCTGGGCGTGTCTGTCCTGTGCGTCTTTGTAGTGGTACTCTTATACTTCTACAGCCGTCAGAACCGACAACTGGCGCGTCATCGTCACGAACTCTCTCAGAGCAACCACTTGCTGTCGTCGCTCAACGAAAAGCTCAACACTCTCAACTCTCGTCTGCTCGATACCAACAGCCGCCGCGAACGACTCGCCAAGCTTTACATCGACCTTTGTGCCAAATACATCGACCGACTGAGCAAGTTTGAGGTTCTTGTGAAGCGCAAGATAAAGGTGGGGCAGGTGAACGATCTGCTTAATACAGCGTCGTCTTCGCGTCTTTCCGAGGAGGATGCTGCCACATTCATGAACAGCTTTGACACGGCGTTCCTCGATCTCTATCCTTCGTTTGTCACCGAATTTAATGCTCTTCTAAGGGAAGACGGGCAGATTGTTCCTCCGCATAAGGGGCGTCTGACCACCGAACTGCGCATCTATGCATTGATACGTTTAGGGGTGAAGGAGAGTTCGGAGATAGCCGCTTTGCTCTTTTACACTCCACGAACCATATATAATTATCGCTCAACGATAAAGAGCCGTGCACGAAACCGCGAAACCTTCGAGAGCGAAGTGGAGCAGCTTTGTCGTGTGATACATGCCGAATAGTGATCGGACGCCTTGCAGTCCGACACAATATTTGCATTTCTGATGCTCAATACTATGAGCTGAGCGCACAACAAAATCTTTGGTGCGAAATTCTTGAGTTTTGAGCGTGTAAGGATAAACGGTTTATACACAGTGAATTAGAAGGTTTGTGAGGAGAATGTGCAAAAAAAGAAAGCAGAAAAAAGCCTATTTGTGTTGCAATAGCGCCACTTTTACACTCCAATAGTGCCACTATCGTTATGCGCGGGTGCTGTTTGCACAGCAAAACACCGAAAAAACAGCAAACCGGAACTCTAGAATCAATTTTTATTTTGTAACATGTTTTTACTCTTTGTACGATATTTGCATGGCGGACAGGAAGACGTGTATTTTTGACATGAAGACATGAAGAACAGGTTTTCATAGCGTAGCGGAGAAAGAACAACGAAAGCGAATTGCGACTTGTTGGATGAGAGCCACAAGCTGCCGTAACAAACATAGGAGGCTATGGCGTCCCGCCGTAGCCACGCACCCGACGAACGCAAGCAGATTGAGTATGAGCTGCGGATTCCGCGGAGCGGGACCTATATCATGAAACCCACTGCAAGC
>ERZ1031798.216-NODE-216-length-15893-cov-6.819864_pt1 | contig 15893 bp, 14 predicted proteins | sample MGYA00517882_ERZ1031798 | MGnify/ENA primary metagenome ERZ1031798 (study PRJEB33719, sample SAMN04261244) | wastewater metagenome | biome: rural village; feature: human; material: feces | host: Homo sapiens | place: El Salvador | collected 2013-01-07 ...
AAACTTCATTTTTAGGCTCAATTTGACTTAAATCAACCAAAATGGGCGGTTTTAGTATAAATTGAGCTTTAAAAGCCAAGTTTTTAGTGTTCGAGCGTCAGACCCTGAATTACGTAGCTCAGCTTGGTTATGACCTGCTGTTGTGTTGCCCCCTCCTTAATTACTATAAAAATAGTATCATCACCGGCTATTGTACCGAGAATTTCCTCGATATGTCCGTTGTCGATGTTGTAGGCTATGGAGCTGGCATAGCCCGGTCGGGTGCGTATAACACCCATGTTGCCGGAGAAGTTGATGGAGAGGAACCCTGGCAGGCGCACCATTTCGGACGCCGAGCGCGGTGATGACACACGGCGATACATTGTCTCGTTGGGCAGCACATATACGTATTTGCCGTTCATGCTTGCCGCCTTAGCCACCTTCAGCTGCTTGAAGTCGCGGCTGAGCGTGGCCTGCGTCACCTTAAAGCCTTCGCGAGCCAGAGCGTTGAGCACTTCCTCCTGACTGCCAAGTTCGTTGCTCGAGATGAGCATCTTCAGCATCTCTATTCTGTCGTTCTTAGTCTTCATACGGTATATCTATACTATTATGCACACAAAATTACATACAATTGAATAACAATCCAAGCGATAAGGTCAAAAATCTCGCGGGCGGCGAAGTTAGAAAGCGAGTTCTACCTTTGTGCGCACGCCCTTTATTTTCGTGTTCTGCGCCATCTTTACGACCTGCTTTGCCACAGAACGGCTCACAGCCACGTATGCGTAGCGCTCGTAGACATCGATTTTGCCGATCTGCCCACCTTCGAGTCCGCAGGTTTTGCAGAGAAATCCGAGTATGTCGCCCTTCGACACCTTATCTTTCTTGCCCTTACCTATATATAACGTAGCCATGCGTGGCTGCGGAGCTGCGCCATTCTTGGACTGCGGCGCATATTCGGCTGTCTGCTCCTTCACGTATTCGGGCAGATGCTCCTCGGGACCGAGGATGATGAACGAGCGTCCGGTGGCATCCCATCGTCCGGTTCTGCCGATGCGGTGCACATACTCGTCGGCTCCGACGGGCAGGTTGTAATGGATGATGTTGGCAACATCGGGGATATCGAGACCGCGAGCGGCGAGGTCGGTACCAACGAGTACGTTTGCTGAATGGTTAGCAAAGCGGTAAACGGCCTCCTCGCGCTGACGCTGGTCGAGCCCGCCATGCAGCGCGCTGATCACAAAACCTTCCGCAGCGAGGAACTTCGCCACACGCTCCACTCCGTCGCGATAGTTGAGGAACACGATCGACTGCTGGCCGCCGAACTCGAGGAGCATCTGCAGCAGCGTCTGCAGTTTGTCCTTCTCGGGCGACTTCACCGTGAAGAGACTGATGCGGTCTGGAGTCTGCTCGTCGCGGTCGAGGAAGTCGACGCGCTCCGTTCTACCCATGCGCACGAAGCGCGGCATCTCCTCGGCGTCGGTAGCCGAGAGCAACACGCGTCGCTCCACGTTAGGCAGGCTCTCCACTGCGGTCTGCATCTCGGCACGAAAGCCCATGCGCAGACACTTGTCGAACTCGTCGAGCACGAGCCAGTGTACGTGGTCGACTGCGAAGTTCTGCTTTGCGATATGGTCGTTGAGTCGGCCCGGCGTAGCAAACACTATCTGTGGACGAAGTCGCATCACCTCGCGGTGCTCGTCCATCGTAGCACGTCCGCCGTAGAGCGCTATCGGGCGCAGACCGGTGCCCATGCTGCGAAACACCTCGCACGACTGCAGTGCGAGTTCGCGACTCGGCACGATGACTACTGCCTGCACCTCATCGAGCTTAGCGTCGAGACGCGTGGCTATGGGTAGCAGATAGGCGAGCGTCTTGCCGCTGCCAGTCGGCGCGAGCACTACGACGTCGCGGTCGGTATGGAGAATAGCAGCGAGAGCGGCCTCCTGCATTGCGTTAAGCTCCTCGATGCGGAGCTTGGCGAGAGTGTTGGTGATGTCCATATATATAATAATGTGTAATTTATAATCTTAAAAATGCTCTGTATATTACGATTGGTTGCAAAGTTAGTGTTTTTTGATGAGATTGCACTACAATTACGGGTACAAAAAAAGCGACAACCGAAAAACGATTGTCGCCTTGTCGGGATGACAAGATTCGAACTTGCGACCCCTACGTCCCGAACGTAGTGCGCTACCAACTGCGCTACATCCCGATTGCTGGATGAGATATATCTCAAAAGCGAGTGCAAAGGTAATCACTTTTTTCGTAATACGTGCAAGTTTTCGTAAAAATTTTATCTAAATATAGAAAAAAGTTGCTTTGAAAGTGTTTATGAGCTGCGAAACACGAGAAAAACGTTTAAAAACAGCTAAAAAACCGGCTTCCGCTTTTTACTTTCAGCTCTCCGGCGGGTCATATAATCGTAACGCCGATCAAAACGAGCTCGTTACTAAGCAGGAACGCCTCACAAAGGCGCACCTTGCGAAACGAATGAACAAGGGCGGAAAGAACAAGGCTGACGGAAAGCCTCGCAAAATGCGCCCGAATAACGAATAACTATTAGATGCGTTTTGGTAAACGACCTTTTTGGTGACCTCCTTCTTGAGCGTAACGCTCTCAGAAGGAGGTCTTTTTTTGTGGGTTTTCGGGGACTTTGCTGGTAATTTGCACTTATTTTGCATAAAAAGCGGCAAAAAAGTTGCACAGTAAATTTAAAATGCCTACCTTTGCACTCGCTTAATAAAAAGCACAATGGTGCCATAGCTCAGATGGTAGAGCAAAGGACTGAAAATCCTTGTGTCCCCGGTTCGATTCCTGGTGGCACCACTTACGAAGAGTCACTCATTTCGAGTGACTCTTTTTTTGTATACATGCCATAGCTCAGGCGGTAGAGCAAAGGACTGACATTGTCTATAAATTGGCCTTGTGTCCACGGTTCGATTCCTGGTGGCACCACCTTCATAAAAGGAGTTACTCGTAAAGAGTGACTCCTTTTTTTTGTTTATACGTGAATCACCCGTAGCGGCGGTATCCTGCCGCCGCAGCAAGCAATAACACAAATTGAATTTTACAACGATATTCTGTGTTTCGAACACGAATCGCACGAATTTTAAATAGTAGAACTTGATCTGTTGTTACGTTTACATACGATATTATGAAAATCCCAGACTTTCCGCTTGCTCGCTTCAATAATAATCGCTAAATTAGCAATCGCTAACTATAAACCACATTGTTATGAAGAAATTGATTTGTGCAATAATGTTTTTGCTGTCTTTGCCAGCGGCGTCTGTACATGCACAGGCATTCAAGGAGATGACCTTCTTCGAGTTGTCGGCAGGAAGCGGAGTGAAGCACCACGGAATAACCCCCGTCGACTTCTCGTTCAAGCTCCACGTTGACCTTCTTCCTTTTGCCTATATCTTCATCGCCGCGGAGGACAACATCGCGCTTTACAAGAATGACGGTGCGAAGAGCTACTCCAATGGGTGTAGCATGGGCGGCGGACTGGGCTTCAAGCTGCTCAACGGCGTGAAGGGCAAGCATGCGCTCGACGTGCGTGTGAAGTCATTGAGCACCCTGGGCAGTCCCGACTGGAAGCGCAACACTTACGACGCTTCGCTGGCTTGGTACCTCAAAACTGAAAAGTTCTCGCCGATCGTGGAGCTTGGCTACAGATACCTCGACTCGCGCACCAAGGACATCGACAATTACGGCAACGCCTATCTCACTATCGGATTGAGATACTAACGTATAAGGGTACGACACCCTTGCTCGGGTTATTCGTGTTTGTCATAAATCAATTAGCGTTTTTTATTGCTGCGGCGGCAGGATACCGCCGCTACGGAGCCGAAACAACCATGGATATTATATAGAAACCGCTTAATACGCTTTATTGCAGAATTAGCTATAATAAAAAAACGAACACGAATAGCGCGAATAGCACGAATGGAGATATCCTGTATTCGTGAAATTCGAGTTATTCGTGTTCGTTGTAAAAATCAATTAGTATTATGCTTGGTTGGTGCACTGCTTGCTTGGTTGGTGCACTGCTTGGTTGGTGCAGTTGAGACAACTGCACCCCCTTAAAGTGTCAGTTTAGAGCGCGAACTTGTATCCTACTGTGAACTGGAACACGCTGTGGCGTGAGTCAGCCTTCTCGAAAGTCTTTGTGCAGCCGAAGTTGTAGCGTGCGTCGAACACCACGTTGCTGAACTCGTAAGAGAGACCTACGGGGATAGAGAAGTCGAAACCCTTAACACCGTCGAGGTCTACCGACTCGCTATGACCATTAACAGTTGTCTTCACAGAGCTGTTCACCTTGAACGCCGGCTGGACACCGAGCTTAACAGCGAGACCCTTGAAGAGATATACGTTGGCGAGGATAGGCACGTTGATATAGTCGAGCTTCATTGTCTGGTCGGCGTTAATGCCCATAAAGTTGAACTCGCCTGTAGCGCCCTGCTGCGAGTAGAGCAAGCCGAACGAAACACCTACGAGGTCGCTGAACTGATACTGACCCTCGGCGCCTACAGCCAAGCCGATGCGCGGGTCAGAGCCGTCAAGCTCTGTCATTGAAGCCACGTTGAGACCTACCTTAGGCTGCAGAGTGAATGTGCCTGCTGCCTGCTGTGCGAACGATGCTACTGAAGACAGCACGAAAGCTGCCACGAGGAATAATTTCTTCATAATTGTTTGAATTTAGATGCACGGCAACGCCCACGAACCATGCCGTTATACGTTGTGTTTTCATAGGACGCCCTCCCCCTCCGCATGGGCGTTAGCCATAGGCTTTGCAGAAGGAAAGCGCCCTGATAAATTAAAAGAGCATCGCAAATGTATAAACAATTGACAAATACTGCGAGTTTTGAATAGTTAAATAGCATTAATTCCGTTGATTTGTTCACATTTTTGCCCAATTGTTGGAAGAATATGCCAATCTGTGCCATAAAGCTTTTAACCGGAATAATTGTACATCTCGTTTTTTTGCTGTAATTTTGCACTATTCATGTGCGCAAAGCACACGACAATCTACGAAAAAACAGAAACATTCATATAAAACCTAAAAAACGAATCTATGAACAAGTATCCCAAAATTGGTATTCGCCCCACCATCGACGGTCGTCAGGGTGGCGTACGCGAGAGTCTTGAAGAGAAGACAATGAACCTTGCACGTTCGGTTGCAAAGCTTATCACAGAAAACTTACGCAACGGTGACGGCTCACCCGTGGAGTGTGTCATCGCCGACTCTACAATAGGACGCGTCGGAGAGAGCGCTGCCTGCGCCGAGAAGTTCGAGCGCGAGGGCGTCGGCTCTACCATCACCGTCACATCATGCTGGTGCTACGGCGCCGAGACAATGGACATGAACCCGCACTGGCCGAAGGCTGTATGGGGCTTCAACGGCACAGAGCGCCCGGGCGCAGTATATCTGGCTGCAGTGCTCGCTGCCCACGCACAGAAGGGTCTGCCCGCATTCGGCATCTACGGACACGACGTGCAGGACCTCGCCGACGACTCTATCCCGGCTGACGTAGCTGAGAAGATTCTGCGCTTCGCACGCGCCGCTCAGGCTGTGGCTACAATGCGCGGCAAGTCGTACCTCTCTATGGGTTCTGCCTGCATGGGTATCGCCGGTTCTATCGTCGACCCGAACTTCTTCCAGGAGTATCTCGGCATGCGCAACGAGAGCGTTGACCTCACCGAGATTATCCGCCGCATGACAGAAGGCATCTACGACCACGTAGAGTTTGAGAAGGCTATGGAGTGGACTCGCGAGAACTGTATGCCCAACGAGGGCGAGGACATCGCTAACCGTCCGGAGAAGGCAAAGACACGCGAGCAGAAGGACCAGGACTGGGAGTTCATCGTGAAGATGATGATGATCATGAAGGACCTCATGCACGGCAACCCACGCCTCGCCGAGCTCGGCTACAAGGAAGAGGCTATCGGACACAACGCCATCGCAGGCGGTTTCCAGGGCCAGCGCCAGTGGACCGACTTCTACCCGAACGGCGACTATCCTGAAGCACTCATGAACACCTCGTTCGACTGGAACGGTCTGCGCGAGCCTATCACACTCGCTACCGAGAACGACGCAGGCAACGGCGTAGCTATGCTCTTCAACCACCTGCTCACGGGCAGAGCACAGATATTCTCTGACGTGCGCACATACTGGAGCCCCGAGGCTGTGAAGCGCGTAACCGGCAAGGAGCTTACCGGTATGGCAGCTAACGGTATCATCCACCTCATCAACTCTGGCGCTACAACACTCGACGGCTCTGGCGCAGCTACCGACGCAGAGGGCAAGCCGGTGATGAAGCACTTCTGGGAGATGACAGACAAGGACGTAGACGCTTGCCTCCAGGCTACCACATGGTATCCGGCTAACCGCGACTACTTCCGCGGCGGCGGCTTCTCTTCTAACTTCCTCACACGCGGCGGCATGCCCGTTACAATGGTTCGCCTGAACCTCGTGAAGGGACTCGGCCCGGTTCTGCAGCTCGCAGAGGGATGGACCGTAGACGTTGACCCCGAGATCCACGCTGTTCTCGACAAGCGCACCGACCCGACATGGCCTACAACATGGTTCGTTCCGCGCCTCACAGACAAAGCTCCGTTCAAGGACGTTTACTCTGTGATGAACAACTGGGGCGCTAACCACGGCGCAATCACTTACGGACACGTAGGCGCCGACCTCATCACACTCTGCTCTATGCTCCGCATTCCGGTTTGCATGCACAACGTGGAGGACGAGAAGATCTTCCGCCCGGCTTCATGGAACGCATTCGGCATGGACAAGGAAGGCGCAGACTTCCGCGCTTGCAAGAACTACGGACCGATTTACAAATAAAACAAAAAGCCCCTCCCCAACCCTCCCCCGACGGGGAGGGAGAGAGAAGGGCAGAATACTAATATTTTAAATATCGCCTCATCAATCACCCTCCCCGATTGGGGAGGGAGGGAAGGGGCTCTAAATACAATGACAAGAAGATTCATCCTCAACGAAGTATCTTACTTCGGCCCCGGCGCACGCAAGGAGTTACCTGGCGAAGTACGCCGTCTCGGTTTGCACAAGGCACTTGTTTGCACCGATAAAGACCTTATTAAGTTTGGTGTTGCACAAAAAGTGCTCGACGTGCTCGACGAGGCACAGATACCTTACGAGGTGTTCAGCGAGATAAAGCAGAACCCGACCGTTAAGAACGTGAAGCTCGGTCTGGAAGCATTCGCCAAGTCGGGTGCCGACTTCCTGCTCGCCATCGGCGGCGGTTCGAGCATCGACACATCGAAGGCCATCGGCATCATCACCAACAACCCTGAGTTCGCAGACGTGGTTTCGCTCGAAGGCGTTGCCGACACCAAGCACAAGTCGGTGCCAATCATCGCCCTGCCTACAACAGCCGGCACAGCAGCCGAAGTGACCATCAACTACGTAATCACCGACGAGGAGAACGAGAAGAAGATGGTATGCGTCGATCCTAACGACATCCCCGCTATCGCCATCGTAGACGCAGAACTGATGTACACTCTGCCGCGCTCGCTCACCGCAGCTACCGGTCTCGACGCACTCACTCACGCCATCGAGGGCCTCATCACAAAGGGCGCTTGGGAGATGAGCGACATGTTCGAGATTAAGGCTATCGAGATGATTGCACGCCACCTGGAGACAGCCGTCAACGAGCCGTCCAACCCCGAGGCTCGCGACGGCATGGCTGTGGCTCAGTACGTAGCCGGCATGGCGTTCTCTAACGTTGGCCTGGGCGCAGTACACGGCATGGCTCACCCGCTCGGCGCTATCTTCGACATTCCGCACGGCGTGGCTAACGCTCTGCTCCTACCTATCGTGATGGAGTTCAACGCTCCTGCTGCGCTCGACAAGTACGTCACAATCGCCAAGGCGATGAACGCATACAAGGAAGGCATGACTCGCGAAGAGGCTGCCGAGGCTGCCGTTGACGCAGTGCGCCAGCTCAGCATCCGCGTAGGCATTCCGCAGCACCTCGCAGAACTTGGCATCAAGGAGACCGACCTGCCGCGCCTGGCTAAGGCTGCCTTCGCCGACGTTTGCACACCGGGCAACCCGCGCGACATCTCAGAAGAGGACATTCTCGAACTTTACAAGAAAGCATTTTAATTAATATAGTTTAGAATTGAAAGTTGAGAGTTATGATATGTTTTGCTGTTTATATATTACAGTTGAAATTTACCCCCAAAAGGTAATCATATCTCTCAATTCTCAACTCTCAACTCTCAACTTTTTCAAAGAAAAAAACAATGATACAGGATTATCAGATACAGGAATTTCTGCGTCAGGCTCACCGCGTAGGCGATGCAGGCTTGACATTGTGCTCAAGTGGCAACATCTCATGGCGCATCGGCGACGAAGCGCTCGTTTCAGGCACAGGCTCATGGGTGCCGACACTTCCGAAAGAGAAGGTGGCTGTCTGCCGCGTCAGCGACGGCGAAGTGCTCAACGGCGTGAAGCCTTCTATGGAGAGCGGCTTCCACCTCGGCGTGCTCCGCGAGCGCCCCGACTGCGACGTTGTGCTCCACTTCCAGTCGAAGTACGCAACCGTAGTGTCGTGCATGACAGAGACACCGAAGGACTTCAACGTAACAGCCGAGGTGCCGTGCCACGTTGGTCGCGAGATACCGGTTATACCTTACTTCCGTCCGGGCTCACCCGAGCTTGCAGAGGCTGTTAAGGCTGCGCTGAAGGACCACAACTCTGCTCTCATGCTGAAGCATGGTCAGGTGGTTTGCGGCAAGACCTTCGACGAAGTGTTCGAGCGCGCAATGTTCTTCGAGATGGCTTGTCGCATCATCGTGCTCAGCGGCGGCAAGTACAACACGCTGACAAACGAGGAAATCGACGACCTTGAGAGCTACGTGTTGGGAAAGAAGGGATAAAAAGATGATGAGATGGTGAGATGGTGAGGTGTTGAGATTGGTGAGATGGTGAGATGGTGAGGTGGTGAGATTGGTGTGATGGTGAGATGGTGACAATAGCAACATCTAATCTCAACACCTCAACATCTCAACATCTCAACACATCAACCCCTCAACCCCTCAACATCTCAACACCTCACCACATCAACATTATCAATATGACTTATTTAGCTATCGACTTCGGCGGCGGCTCAGGACGAGTCGTCGCCGGAACCATTACGGCGGAAGGCGGAAAGAAGCAGCTCACGATGCAGCTCGTACACCGCTTTCAGAACCGACAGGTGCGCCTCGGCGAGCATGTCTACTGGGACTTTCCGGCTCTCTTCGAGGACATGAAGACCGGACTGCGCAAGGCGGCGCAACTCGGACTGAAGGTGTCGGGAATCGCCGTGGACACATGGGGCGTAGACTTCGGACTCATCGACCGCAACGGCGACCTTTTGGGCAACCCCGTCTGCTATCGCGACGCCCGTACGCAGGGCATGGCTGACGAGTTCTTCGCCGACACCGACCGCACGGCTCACTATAGCGTGAACGGCACGCAGGTGATGGAGATTAACACGCTGTTCCAGCTCCTGAGCCTCAAGAAAGCCAATTCGCCGCAGCTGCAGATTGCGGACAAGATGCTCTTCACGCCCGACCTCTTCTCCTACTTCCTCACCGGAGAAGCCAACACCGAGTACACCATAGCCTCAACATCCGAGATGCTCAACGCCACGACACGCGACTGGGACTGGGAACTCATAGACCGTCTCGAGCTGCCGCGCCACCTCTTCTGCCCTATCGTTATGCCGGGCACCGTGCGCGGAAAGCTGCGCAAGGACATCGCTGAGGAGACCGGACTGGGCGAAGTGGACGTCATAGCTGTCGGTTCGCACGACACGGCGAGTGCCGTAGCGGCGGTTCCGGCTAAGGACGACGAGTCGCCGGTGGCGTTCATCAGTTCCGGCACATGGTCGTTGCTGGGCGTAGAGCTCGACCAGCCGATACTCACCGAGGAAGCACGCCGCACAGAATTCACCAACGAGGGTGGCATAGGCGGCAAGATTACGTTCCTGCAGAACATCACCGGACTGTGGTTTCTGCAGCGTCTCATGACAGAATGGAAGGAAGAAGGCGACGAACAGCAGTACGACACGCTGCTCGCTGCTGCCGCAGAAGCGGAGATAAAGACCGTGATACCGGTGGACGCAAAGGAGTTTCAGAATCCGAAGTCGATGCAGGCGGCTATCTGCGACTATTGCGCCGCGCACGGCCTCGAAGTGCCGCAGACAAAGGCTGCCACAACGCGCATCGTGCTGCAGTCGCTCGCAGCGAAGTATGCCGAGGCAACGGCACACCTCAACGCGATGCTGCCCACGCCGATAAAGAAACTGCACATCATCGGCGGCGGTTCGCAGAACAAGCTACTCAACCGTCTTACCGAAGAGGCTCTCGGCGTGCCCGTCGAGGCAGGACCAGTAGAGGCAACAGCCATAGGCAACATACTCTGTCAGGCACTCGCCAAGGGCGAAGTGGAATCGGTGGCAGAGATGCGTAAAATTGAAATATAAGCAAAGCAAATGAAACAATCTATTCTATCAAAGGACGGCGTGAGCTACGTCGTACCGTTCATCCTCATCACGTCGTGCTTCGCCCTGTGGGGTTTCGCCAACGATATCACCAACCCTATGGTGAAGGCGTTTTCCAAAATCTTCCGCATGTCGGCTACCGACGGCGCACTTGTTCAGGTGGCGTTCTACGGCGGCTACTTCGCCATGGCGTTCCCCGCAGCCATGTTCATACGCCGCTACAGCTACAAGGCAGGCGTGCTTGTCGGACTCGGACTTTATGCGCTCGGCGCGCTGCTGTTCTATCCGGCTAAGATGACGGGCGAATACTATCCGTTCCTTGTCGCCTACTTCATACTGACGTGCGGTCTGTCGTTCCTCGAGACATCGTCGAACCCCTACATCCTGTCTATGGGAACCGAGGAGACAGCGACACGCCGTCTGAACCTTGCTCAGTCGTTCAACCCGATGGGCTCGCTGCTGGGCATGTTCGTGGCGATGAACTTCATCCAGGCGAAGCTCAGTCCGCTCGACACAGCGGCGCGCGCACAGCTCAACGACGCACAGTTTGAGGCGGTGAAGGAGAGCGACTTGAGCGTGCTCATCGCTCCGTACCTTGCCATCGGCATCGTTATCCTCGCCATGTTCATGCTCATCCTCTTCAAGAAGATGCCGCATAACGGCGACAAGAACCACGACATCAACTTCGTGCCGACGCTGCGCCGCATCTTCTCGCTGCCCCACTACAGAGAGGGCGTGATAGCGCAGTTCTTCTACGTAGGCGTTCAGATCATGTGCTGGACCTTCATCATCCAGTACGGTACGCGCATACTGATGGCTGAGGGCATGACCGAGCAGGCTGCCGAGGTGATGTCGCAGCAGTACAACATCATTGCGATGATCATCTTCTGCTGTTCGCGTTTCATCTGCACATTCCTACTTCGTTACGTCAACACCGGCCACCTGCTTATGACTCTCGCCATTGTGGGCGGCGCACTCGTCTGCGGCGTAATCTTCCTGCAGAACATCTATGGTCTGTACTGTCTGGTAGGCGTGAGCGCATGTATGTCGCTCATGTTCCCCACCATCTACGGCATTGCGCTCACGGGTTTGGGCGACGACGCCAAGTTCGGCGCTGCGGGTCTCATCATGTCTATCCTCGGCGGTAGCGTTCTGCCTCCGCTCCAGGCTTCGATAATCGACTGCGGCGAGCTCTTCGGCATGCCAGCCGTGAACGTTTCGTTCGTTCTGCCGTTCGTCTGCTTCGTCGTGATTGCCATCTACGGACAGCGCACGTACATGAGAAGCAAGAACAAGCTGAACGGATAACACATCATACATCGAGTAGGAGGAAAACGAAGTTGTTTTCTTCCTACTTTCGTTTTCCGACCTCTCATACACCGCACTTGCGGTTCCTCAACATGACAAATTAAGCAAGAAATCATAGATGCTTATGATTTGAATACCATCCTCATCACACCATGGTTTTGTGTGTTCTCCAATAACGATGAACTTTTTGAAAGAGTCGTCTATCAACTTTAGAAGATGACAAGAAACGAGAATTTGAGCCAGTAACATACTTTACGAAAAGCTGTCACTTGTGACACATTTTCGGAGCAAAGATAATATTTCTATTTGAAATACGACTAATAACAAAGCAATCATTTTAATAGTTCACATCAAAAACTCTTGGTTTACTCGAAGGTAAGCATCGAGGACTCCATGTATATCCATCGGACATCGAACGCGATCCGATCAGATTCCGTCCGCCGCCCGATCAGATTCCGTCCGCCGTCCGATCGGATTGCGTTCGGGTGACGATGACTTTTCGTGAGGTTTTACTGCGAAAATATAAAAACATGAGGGTCATACTTGGTGCTGCGGAGGCCGGAGACCTCCGCTACTTGTTTGCTAAAAGCCACTGGGCGAAAGGAAGTGCATCGTTTCGCCCGTCACGGGATGACGGAACGTGAGTTCGGCGGCGTGCAGGTACATACGGTCGGCGCGCTCGATGCCGTAGAGGGGGTCGCCGAGAATAGGACAGGCGAGACCTAAGGGATGGGCGCAATGCACGCGGAGCTGGTGCGTGCGACCGGTTTTAGGATACAGGTGGACAAGGGTTCGGCCCTTATCCACCTTTTTTGTTGCGTACGCCACAGCAGTATTCGCATCCACTGCCCTCACCTCTACTATATTATATAATGTTAGTGCGGGCTTGCCGTGCTCCATGTCCACACGCTGGCGCGGACGGTCGTTGATGTCGGCGATGAGAGGCAGGGAGATGGCTTCCAAGCAGCCTGACGGCTGCGTGGAAGAGTTTTGAGTTTTGAGTTTTGAGTTTTGAGTTGGCACGCCGCTGAGCACAGCCTCGTAGCGCTTCACGGTCTCGCGACTGGCAAACTGACGCTGCAACTCTACATACGCCTCCTCGGTGCGGGCAAGCACAAGCAGTCCGCTCGTGTCCATGTCGAGGCGGTGAGCGGCTTTGAGGAATTTTGAATTTTGAGTTTTGAATTTTGAATTGTCGGCTTCGCCGATTAGGAATTTTGAATTTTGAATTTTGAATTTTGCGCTCGGCTCGTAGAGACGCTTGCCAGAGCAAGAATTGTCGGCTTCGCCGATTGTGAATTGCTCAGTTGTGAGTTGAGAATTCGTGGGTAACTGTAGGTTTGCGAAGTATTCTTCTACGCTGATATTCGCCGAGTCAGAAAATTCCGACCTCACGCTCTCCGCCTTTCCCGGCACCGACAGCATGCCCGCCGGCTTGTCAACCACCATTATATACTCGTCTGCATACAGCACGCGCGGCTCGGCGGTGTGCCGCTTCTTCGCGAGCGGATTGGGCGCCACATCGAGTCCCTTGAGCATGTGCGTGAGTATGGGCAGACACTTCGAACGGCAAGCAGGATAGTAGTGCAGATGGTGGCGAATCTCGGACGCAGGCGACTCGCCCCACCAGAACTCTGCCATGCAGACGGGGCGCAGGCGGTGCAGGTAGGCGTATTGCAGGAGCTTCGGCGCACAGCAGTCGCCGGCTCCGGCTGGGGGCATGGCGTGCGTGTACTCGCGGAAGATGTCGATAAGGTCGCGCTCCTCGCCCTTGGCGTTGAGCATGCGATAAGCCGAGAAGAGCCAACGCTGCAGTTCGTCGCTCATCTGCCTGCGCTTGCGCTGAAGCGATTTTAAGAATGTTGAATGTTGAGTGTTGAGTGTTGATTCGGCTTGCTCCATCGCCTTGCGGCGGCGGCGCAGCTCCGCCTTCATAAACTGACTCTCGCGTATCATCTCCTCCTGCTCCTCCTCGCTCAGCGGCTCGCCACTCTTGCGGCGTGCGTCGCGTCGCACCTTCGCAGCGTCCACCTCAGCCTTGAACGCGTCCACCTCAGCCTGCAAGCGCATCTTCGTCTGCTCGTGCTGCTCCACGCTCTGCAGATACTCAGGGTCGTGTTCAATGGCTGCAATCTCACGGTTGATGGCGCTTATCTCGCGCTCCGTGCGCTTGAAGTGGCCGTCGGGCTGCTGCGCGTCGAACACGGGCGGCACGAAGTAAGGCCAGTCGTTCCTGCCACCAAGCAAACCCGAATAGGCGGCAAGGAAGCCACACTGCAATGCGCCCTCCTCGTCTTCATACTCCACAACGAGCACGCCGAACATCTTGCCGCAGCCCTTCTCCGTGCTCATCAGGTCGGCGTCGGCGATGTAGCGCTGCAGCTCCAGCGACGCAGCCTCGGCAAGCGGGTCTACGTCGTAGCAGAACGGATAGGTGAACTGGCGGGGTGAGGGAATGGAGACGTTGAGAGTGTGAAGCATTTTTGAGTTTTGAATTTTGAGTTTTGAGTTTTGAATTGTCGGCTACGCCGATTTTGAATTATTCAATGTTGAGTTGTGAATTATTCAATTATGAATTTTGAAATTCGCTTGTGCAGTTGCAAAGTTATTGAATTTTACAAATTGTAGGGCATAACACATCGGTTTTTCGATAATTTTATCTACATTTGCATTATTGAATACCCAATACTAAACATCTCAATTAAATATCCGAAAGGTAACAATTAAAAAATTAATAATTAATAATTAAACATTATAGCAATGAGTACACTCAAAAAAGACTTCGCCTCTAAGCTTCTCGAAGTAAAGGCCATCAAGCTTCAGCCCAACGATCCGTTCACATGGGCATCAGGTTGGAAATCTCCGTTCTACTGCGACAACCGCAAGACCCTCTCGTTCCCTTGGTTGCGCTCGTACGTTAAGCTCGAACTCGTTCACACAATCCTCGAGCACTTCCCCGAGGCAGAGGCTGTGGCAGGCGTAGCTACCGGCGCTATCGCTCAGGGCGCACTGGTTGCCGACGAGCTCAACTTCCCGTACGTCTACGTGCGCTCTAAGGCTAAGGACCACGGCATGCAGAACCTCATCGAGGGCGAACTGCCAGCAGGTGCCAAGGTGGTTGTCGTAGAAGACCTCATCTCTACCGGCGGCAGCTCGCTGAAGGCTGTTGCAGCTCTGCGCGAGGCAGGCTATCAGGTAGTGGGCATGGTGGCTTCTTACACCTACGGCTTCCCGATTGCGGCTCAGGCTTTCGCTGAGGCTGACGTACGCCTCGAAACTCTCACCGACTACGACCACGTCGTAGAGCAGGCTCTTGAGACTGGTTACATCAAGAACGAGGACGTTGAGCTGCTGCACGAGTGGCGCAAGGACCCGGCTAACTGGAAGAAATAATAAGATGGTGAGGTGGTGAGATGGTGATGTGGTGACAATGGATGTTGAAATGTTGAGGCGTTGATATGTTGAGACTACTCTCACCATTACAATATCTCAACACATTTCTCACCATCTCAACATCTCAACCCCTCAACATTTTTCGAAGAAAAAAACATGACAACATTCGAAAGTACAATACGACAGATCAACTATCCGCAGCAGAATGTCTACAACAAGCTCAGCGACCTCAGCAACCTGCAGGCTCTGAAGGAGCGCTACGAGCTGATGAAGGACACGATGCCCGAGGAGGCGCGCCAGCAGGCGGAGAAGATTAAGGATATGACGTTCGACTCCGACTCGCTCTCTGTCAACGTGCCGCCGGTAGGATCAATCCGCCTGCGCATCGTAGACCGCGACGAGCCGAAGTGCATCAAGTTCGAGAGCGAGCAGAGCCCCATCCCGTTCAACTTCTGGATTCAGCTGCTGCCCGTCACCTCCACAACATCGAAGATGAAGCTCACCATCAAGGCTGAGCTCAACATGTTCATCAAGCAGATGGTGAAGAAGCCGCTGCAGGAGGGCATCGAGAAGATTGCAGACGTGCTGCAGATGATACAGTATTAAGCCGAATAGGTATTAACAACGTCAATGAAATTAATTGATGTCTATGCGCAAGGAAACTTTTTCATGTCATGGTTGCTCTTTTTTATC